>Ga0209382_10000007_pt1 | contig 277838 bp, 259 predicted proteins | sample SoiMetdeltSBSDD5_FD_187599 | JGI IMG/M metagenome (GOLD analysis project Ga0209382, IMG submission 187599) | Bulk soil microbial communities from a Populus tree surrounding site in Tennessee, USA - Soil MetaG P. deltoides SBSDD5 (SPAdes) (version 2) | ecosystem: Environmental > Terrestrial >...
CGTGGCAGACGGCGCCCGCGCTCTCTGGTCACATCTATCGGGCGGGGGCGCGGTCCGTCGTGGTGCTGTTCAGAGAGCGCGGACGCGAGGAGTGCCTCACCGCGTGAGCGCCGTATGACGGCCGGGACCATCCCGCGCAGCGCGCGCTCGGTCGCGTTGGTGTCCAGGGGGATCCGCGGATCGTCGAGGAACCGCGTCAGCCCCGGCCACAGGCCGAGCATGTAGGCGATGGCCTTGCCGAGCCCGCTCTCGGGCAGCGCGCGTGGCTGGTGCGCCCAGGCGCGGATCGCGGCCGCCAGCGGCGCCGACCGCTCGGTCCGCAGCTGGGCCGGCAAAGCCGTGGTGCTCCTCGTTCCGCCCCCCACACCCCTACTCTCGTCGCCCCCCGGCGAAGTTCCGAAGGTGTTCATCGGCGCAGCCGGGGGTCGAGCGTGTCGCGCAGTCCGTCGCCGAGGAGGTTGAGGCCCACGATCGTGACCATCAGCGCGATGCCCGGGATCGTCGAGATGTGCGGGGCCATCACGATGAAGTTGCGCCCCTCGGCGATCATCGATCCCCACACGGGAGTGGGCGGCGGCGGGCCCAGCCCGAGGAACGACAGCCCCGCCTCGGTGATGATCGCGCCCGAGACGCGCAGCGCCGCCTGCACGATGATGGGGGCCAGCACGTTGGGCAGCACGTGGCGGAGGATGACGGCCGGGCTGGCGACGCCGGCCAGGCGGGCCGCCTCGACGTACGGCTCTTCCTTCACCGCCAGCACGTCGCCGCGCGTCACCCGGGCGAACGGCGCCACGAAGCCCACCGCCACCGCGACGATGACGTTGGTGACGCCGAAGCCCATGATGGCCATCATCGCGATGGCCAGGATGATGATGGGAAAGGCGAACAGGCCGTCCATCACGCGCATGATGACGACGTCGAGCCAGCCGCCGTAGTAGCCGGCCACGAGACCGAGCGTCACCCCGACGAGCATGGCGAGCGCGACGGAGACGACGCCGACCACCAGCGCGATGCGGGCGCCATAGATGATCCGCGAGAGCACGTCGCGGCCGAAGGAGTCGGTCCCCGCCCAGTGGCCGAGCGAGGGCGGTTGCAGCGGGGTCCCCACGCCCTGGGCCAGCGGGTCGAAGGGCGCGAGGACCGGTGCCAGGCCGCCGAGCAGGACGACGCCCAGCAGCACCGCCAGGCCGAACACGGCGCCGCGATTGCGTGCGAAGCGCCGCCACCAGCCGCGCAGGAGGGCGCCGGCGCTTGCGGGCGCGTGGCGGGCGGCGCTCGCCACCGCGGGCGGTGCTGTCAGACCCCCGGGATCCAGCGCCACACCGACCTCAGGTCACCCGGATCCGGGGGTTGAGGAAGGCGTACGTCAGGTCCACGACCAGGTTCACCAGCACCACGAGGAGCACGCCCGCGAGGATGGTGCCCTGCACCACGGAGTAGTCGCGGTTGAGGATCGCGGTGACCGTCAGGCGCCCCATGCCAGGAATGGCGAAGACCGTCTCGGTGAGCACGGCGCCGCCGAGGAGCGCCCCGAACTGCAGGCCGATGACCGTCACCACCGGGATGAGCGCGTTGGACAGCGCGTGACGGTAGACGAGCGCCGCCTGGCGAACGCCCTTGGCTCGCGCCGCCTTGATGTAATCGGTCTCCAGCACCTCGAGCAGGCTGGAGCGGATGATCCTGGCGACCAGGCCGGAGAAGAACGTGCCGAGCGTGATCGCCGGCAGCACGAGCTTCCACAGGCCGTCCCAGACATCCGTCCACGGCGCCACGTAGCCCATGGCCGGGAACCACCGCAAGTGCACGCTGAAGATCCAGATGAGGATGATGCCCTTCCAGAAGCCGGGCATCGAGTAGACGAAGATCGCGAAGCCCATGGAGCCGTAGTCCCACGCGGTGTCCTTGCGCATGGCCGCCACGATCCCCGAGGGGACGGCGATGAGCACGCCCACGATCAGGCTCGCGGTCACGAGCACCGCCGTCGGCACGAGCGCCTGCCAGACGAGCAGGCTCACCTGCTCGTGCTGGAGGATCGAGTCGCCGAGGTCGCCCTGCACCACGTGGCCGAGCCAGAACACGTACTGGGTGACGATGGAGCGGTCGAGGCCGAGCTTGGCCCGCATGCGCTCGTACGCGTCCTGGGTGAAGTCGTCACCGAGCAGCATCAGGACGGGGTCGCCCGGGATCATCCGCATCAGGACAAAGATGATCACGGACACCGTGAGCAGCACGGCGATCGTCTGTCCGACGCGGGAAAGGACGAATCGAGCCATGGCGCCTCGATCACCCGGCGGCGACGGCGGGAAAGTTGCCCGAGTATATCTGCGGCGCGGCGGGGCTTCAAGGAAGGCCGCCCGCGGTTGACATGCGTCCTCGTTCGCCGATAATCTCCCTCACTCTCCCGGTTCGCTCGTTCGCTCGTCGACCTCTCGGCTTCGCGGAAGGCTCGGAGACGCAGGAGGGTATCGACATGAGCCATCGGACCGTCGTCCCGCTCGTTCTCCTCGTGGTGATGCTCGTCCTCGCGCCCCTGGCCTGGCCGGCAGCCGCGGCGCCCGAAGGTCAGCTCACCTGGGCCGTGCACGTCTCGCTGGCGCCGGCGTGGTTCGATCCGGCGGAGACGGCCGGCATCATCACGCCGTTCATGTTCCTCTACGCGATGCACGACGCCCTCGTGAAGTCCATGCCCGGCAACGCGCTGGCGCCGAGCCTGGCCGAGTCGTGGACGGTCTCGCCCGACGCCCTCGCCTACGAGTTCGTCCTGCGGCGCGGCGTGAAGTTCCACAACGGCGACCCGGTGACCGCCGACGACGTCAAGTTCTCGATGGAGCGCTACCGCGGCGCCGGGTCCGGCCAGTTCAAGGCGCGCATCGCGTCCATCGACGTGCTCGACCCCCAGCGGGTCCGCTTCCGGTTCAAGCACCCCTGGCCCGACTTCCTGAGCTTCTACGGCACGCCGGCCACCGGCGCCGGCTGGATCGTGCCCCGGAAGTACGTCGAGAAGGTCGGCGACGACGGGTTCAAGAAGGCCCCGATCGGCGCCGGGCCGTACAGGTTCGTGTCGTTCAGTCCCGGCGTCGAGCTCGTGCTCGAGGCCAACGAGCAGTACTGGCGCAAGACGCCGGCCGTCAAGCGGCTCGTCTTCAAGGCGGTGACGGAGGAGACGACCCGGCTGGCGATGCTCAAGCGCGGCGAGGTGGACATCGCCTACTCCATCCGCGGCCCGCTCGCCGAGGAGCTGCGCCGGACGCCGGGGCTGACGCTGGCGCCGAACTACCCGCCGGGCACGTTCTGGCTCGTGTTCCCCGAGCAGTGGACCAACCCGAAGTCGCCCTGGGCCGACAAGCGGGTGCGGCTCGCCGCCAACCACGCGATCGATCGCCAGGCCATCAACGAGGCCGAGACGCTGGGCTTCTCCAAGATCACGGGCAGCATCATCCCGCAGACATTCGAGTTCTCCTGGGCGCCGCCCGTCTATCCGTACGATCCGGCCCGGGCCCGACGGCTCCTGGCCGAGGCGGGCTTCCCGAACGGCTTCGACGCCGGGGACTACTACTGCGACGCGTCGTACGCGAACCTGGGCGAGGCCGCCGTCAACTATCTGAAGGCGGTGGGGATCCGGACCCAGCTGCGGCCGCTGGAGCGCGCGGCGTTCATCGCGCAGAATCGCGACAAGAAGCTCAGGAACGTCATCCAGACGGCCAGCGGCGCCGCCGGCAATGCCGCCACCCGGCTCGACGCCTTCGTCGCGGCCGAGGGCACCTTCACCTACGGCAGCTACCCCGACATCGAGGGGATGATCCGCGAACAGGCCGGAGAGAACGACCCCAAGAAGCGCGAGGCGATCCTGCACCGCGTCCAGCAGATGATCCACGAGCGCGCGGTCTTTGCGCCGATCTGGGAGCTGGCCTTCCTGAACGGGTACGGGCCGCGCGTCGCCGAGTCGGGGCTGACGCTGATCACGGGCCACCCGTACTCGGCGCCGTACGAGGAGCTCCGGCTCAAGAGCAAGTAAGCGCGTCCGGGGCGCCCCCGGTCGTCGCGGCGTCTATACTCGGCGCATGGCCGAGCGGCTGTTCGGGGCGCGGGTGCGGCGGCGCGAGGATGCGCGACTGGTCACCGGGCGCGGGCGCTACGTGGCCGACGTCGCGCTCCCGGGCCTGCTCCACGTCGGCGTCCATCGCAGCCCCCACGCGCACGCGCGCATCGACCGCGTGAGACCGGAGGCCGCCCGGCGGTGTCCCGGCGTCGTGCGCGTGCTGGTCCCGTCCGACGTGGCAGCGCTCGGGCGCCTGCCGCTGCTCGTGCCGCACCCGAGCCTGGTCGCGCCGGCCTGCGCCGAGATCCTGCCGCAGGAGCTCGTCTCCTACGTGGGCCAGCCGGTCGCGCTCGTCGTGGCCGAGAGCGCGGCGGCGGCGGCCGACGCGCTGGAGGCGCTGCGCGTGGACTACGAGCCGCTGCCGGCCGTCGCCTCGCTCGACGACGCGCTCCGTCCCGGCGGCCCGCGCGTGCATCCGGGCGGCAACGAGGCGGCACGGTTCACCCAGCGGGTCGGCGACGCCGCGGCCGCGCTGGCCGGCGCCGACCTGGTCGTGCGCGAGCGGTTCCGTCTGCACCGGGGTGCCGGGATGGCCCTGGAGACACGGGCGACCACGGCCCGCTGGGACCCCGACCTCGGCCAGCTCACGGTCTGGTCCACGACGCAGGCGCCGCAGATCCTGCGCCGGATGCTGGCGCGGTTCCTCGGCCTGGCCGAGCACGCCGTGCGCGTCGTCACCCAGGACATCGGCGGCGGCTTCGGCCCCAAGGCCATCGTGTACGGCGAGGACGTCCTGGTGCCGTACCTGGCTCGCGCGCTCGGCCGTCCGGTGCGCTTCGTGGAGTCGCGCCGCGAGCACCTGCTGGCGGTGACGCAGGAGCGCGACCAGTGGCACGAGGCCGAGCTGGGCCTGACGCGCAACGGCCGTATCGTGGCCCTGCGCGACACCTTCGTGCACGACTGTGGCGCGTTCGTGTCGTGGGGCGTGATCGTGCCGCTCATCACGTCGGTGAGCGTGCCCGGCCCCTACCGGGTGCCGAGCTACGAGGTCACGTTCACCGCCCTCTACACCAACCGGGTGCCGGTCACGCCGGTCCGCGGCGCCGGCCGCCCGCAGGCGGTGTTCGTGATGGAGCGCCTGCTCGACCTGGCCGCCGCGCGACTGGGCCTGGACCGCGTGGAGATCCGCGCGCGCAACCTGATCGAGCCCGAGGCGTTTCCCTACGACGTCGGCCTCGTCTCGCGCGACAACGGGCCGCGCCGCTACGACAGCGGCAACTATCCGGAGTGCCTGCGCCGCGCCGTCGAGGCGGTCGGCTGGAAGGGCTTCGCCCGCGCGCCCGACAATGGCCGCCGGCTCGGCCTGGGTTTGGCGCTGTTCGTCGAGGACACCGGGCTCGGCCCCTACGAGGGCATTCGCGTGCGCGTGGACCACGACGGGCACGTCTTCGTCTACTCGGGCGCCTCCAGCCAGGGACAGGCCCACGAGACGACGCTGGCCCAGATCGTCGCCGACGAGCTGGCGCTGCCGCTCGATCGGATCACGGTGGTCCCCGGCGACACCGACGGCCTGCCGTACGGCGTCGGCACCTTTGCCAGCCGGGTGGCCGTGCTGGCCGGCGCCTCCGCCGCCCACGCCGGCGGCGAGGTCCGGCGCAAGGCGCTGGCCATCGCCGCCGAGCGTCTGGAGGCCGCCGTCGAGGACCTCGTGCTCGACGAGGGGCACGTCACCGTGCGCGGCGTGCCCGGTCGCGGCCTGGCCCTCGGCGAGATCGCGGCCATCGCGTCGGCCCCGCGCCCCGGGTACGCGCTGCCCGGTCGGATGGATCCGGGCCTGGAGGCGTCGGGCTACGTCAGCGTGACGCAGTCGACGTATTCCAGCGGCGCCCACGCGGCGGTGGTGGAGGTGGACGCCGACACGGGCGTGGTGCGCCTGCTGAGGTACGTCGCGGTGGACGACTGCGGCGTGATGATCAACCCGATGGTCGTCGAGGGCCAGGTGCACGGCGGCGTCGCCCACGGCATCGGCAACGCGCTGCTCGAGCAGGTCGTCTACGACGGGGCCGGCCAGCTCGTCACCGGCACGCTCATGGACTACGCGCTCCCCCGGGCGACCGACGTGCCCGCGCTCGAGGTCCAGCACGTGGTCACGCCCTCGCCGCTCAACCCGCTCGGCGTCAAGGGCGCCGGCGAGGGCGGGACGCTGCCGGCCCCGGCGGCGATCGCCAACGCGGTGGCCGACGCGCTGGGGGTGGCCGTGACGGAGATGCCGCTCACGCGCGAGTACGTCTGGCGGTGCGCGCGGAGCGCGCCGCGATAGCGAGGACAGCGATGGGGATCACCGGGATCGACCACTGGGTGATGGTCGTCGGCGACGTGGAGCGCACCCTCGACTTCGTCCCAGCGTGGGCGGCGCCGACCTGTGCCTCGTGTGGGACGGCACCGTCCAGGAGGTGCTCGACCTGCTCGCGCGCAGCGGCGTCAAGGTCGAAGCCGGCCCCGGCCCGCGCACCTGCGCGCGCGGTCCCTCCACCAGCGTCTATTTCCGCGACCCCGACGACAACCTCGTCGAGTTCACCATCTACGACGCGCGGCGCTGAGCCGGCGCCCGGATCGGCCCATCACCCGAGTCCGCCGGGGGGCGGACGCTATCGGCCGGGCGTCGCGAACGGGATCGGCCCCGCGTAGTCCGTCCGCAGCGGGGCCCAGCGGTCGGCCCAGCCGCGCGCCAGCGTGGCGGCGAGCTGGGCCACGTGCAGGCGATCGTGCGCGACCCAGGCGGCGAGCAGGTCGAGGCCCGAGAGGTCGCCGGCCCGCGGATGCGTCACGGTGCGGGTGAGGCGCCCGGCGGCCAGCGAGCCGAGGAAGGCCAGCGTCGTGGTGCGACGCTCGCGGAACGCGGACAGCGCGCGCGGCCCGTCGTCCTCCAGGTAACGGCGCTCGGTCGCCCACCGCTCGGGGTCGATCGTGAGGAACCGGGCGCCGCCCTCGACCACGACCCGCGCGCGGGCGCCGAAGTCCTCGAGCTCCTCGTCGCGCAGGTGACACAGGATCTCCACCGGCGCCCACTCGGCCGGGGAGGGGCGAGCCCGCCATCCGGGGACGTCGAGACCGGCCACGAGGCCGGCGATCACGTCCGGCATCCGCGCCAGCTCCGCGCGGGCGGCCGTCAGCAGTGCGTGCGGACTGGGCTGCGGGTCGATGCGGAGGAGTCTACCACGCCGTCTCCGGCCGGCCGGCGGCGGCGGGCCGCTCCTTGACACGCCCCGGCCTCGACGGTATAGCCGTGCCATCCCCGGGCGCTCGGAGGCGGGCATGGAGTCCCAGACGATCAAGTGGCCGAAGGGCAAGCGGTGCGCGTTCACGATCTCGTTCGACCTCGACGGCGAGAGCCCGTGGATCCACCGCGATGCCGCCCTGGCCGAACGGCCGCTGCACATGTCCATGGGCGCCTACGGCCCCCGGACCGGCGCTCCCCGCATCCTGAAGGTCCTCGACCGGTACGGCATCAAGGCCGGCTGGTTCATCCCCGCCTGGATCGTCGAGCGCTATCCCGACCTCTGCCGCGAGATCGTCCGACGGGGTCACGAGGTCGGTCACCACGGCTACATGCACGAGAAGCCGTTCTTCCTGCCCGGCGGGGTCGAGGAGGAGGAGACGCTGCTGCTGAAGTCGATGGACATCTTCAAGAAGGTGCTCGACGTGAAGCCGCTGGGCTCGCGGGCGCCGTCGGCCGATCCGTCGAAGCACACGATGACGCTGCTCCGCAAGCACGGATTCGTCTATCACTCCAACCTGATGGACGCCGACCTGCCGTACTGCCACAAGACCCCGCACGGCGACCTGGTCGAGCTGCCGACGGCGTGGTGCAACAACGACTTCCCGTTCTTCGGCTTCAGCGTGGTTCCGCCGGTGGGCAACGGCATCTGGAGCCAGGAGGACGTCTTCGAGATCTGGAAGGAGGAGTTCGAGGGCACCTACGAGGAGGGCGGGTTCTTCAACCTCATGGGCCACCCGCAGGTGATCGGACGCCCCTCGCGCATGCGGATGGTGGCGCGGCTCCTCGAGCTCATTCTCGGCAAGGGCGACGTGTGGATCGCGCGCCCGATCGAGGTGGCCGAGCACATCCTCACCCGCCGGTGAGAGTCGGGACTCCGGCAGCACGGCTGGCCGGGCGCGTGGCGCTCGTCACCGGCGCCGGTCGCGGCTTCGGCCGCACGATGGCCCTCACCTTCGCGCGCGAGGGCGCCGACGTCGTCGTCAACTACCACGCGAGCGCGGCGGCCGCCACGGAGGTCGCCGGCGAGATCGAGGCGCTGGGCCGCGGGGCGCTGGCCCTGCAGGCCGACGTCTCGCGCGAGCCGCAGGTGCGGACGCTGGTGGAGCAGACCCTGGAGCGGTTCGGGCGCCTCGACGTGCTCGTCAACAACGCCGGCATCATGACCCGCGGCGCCTTCGCCGACACGCCGCTGCGCGCCTACGAGTCGATGTGGGCCATCAACGTGACGGGCACCTTCCTGTGCACGCAGTACGCGCTGCGGCCGATGGCGCAGGCGCGCTACGGCCGGATCGTCAACCTGTCTTCGCAGCTGGCCCGGGCCGGGGTCGGCAACGGCGGCTTCGCCGCCTACGCGGCCACCAAGGGCGCCATCGAGGCGTTCACGCGGGCCATCGCCCTCGAGTACGGCGGCCAGGGCATCACCGCCAACGCCATCGCGCCGGGCGGCATCGACACCGACATGAGCCGCGCGGTGATGACGCCGGAGTATCGGGCGCGCCGGATCCAGGAGCTGCCCGTGCGCCATCTGGGCGAGGTGGAGGACGTCGCCTACTGCGCGGTGTTCCTGGCCACCGAGCATGCGCACTATCTCACCGGCCAGGTGCTGCAGCCCAACGGCGGCTGGGTGATGCCGTGACCGCGCGAGTCCGGCGGAGAGCGAGCGATCGGCTGACCCCCGAGCAGATGCGCTGGCTCGTGGTGGCCCTGGCCGCCGTGCTGGTGGTGGTCGTGGTGGGGACTGCGCCGGCCGCCAAGGACACGCTGGTCATCGGCATGCCGACCGACGTGCCGATCTTCGACACCCACAGGGCCACCGGCCTGCACAACGGCTCCATCCTCAACCAGGTGTCGGAGCCGCTGGTCCGGCTGACCAGCGACGGCAAGGTGGTGCCGTGGCTCGTGGAGTCCTGGGAGCAGTCGAAGGACGGCCGGACGTGGACCCTGCACACCCGCCAGGGCGTGAAGTTCACCGACGGGACCGCCTTCGACGCCGAGGCGCTGCGGTTCAACCTGGAGCGCTTCCGCAAGCACTCCATCGGCAAGGCGACCCTGGCGATGGTGAAGTCGATGGACGTCGCCGGCCAGCATACCCTCCGGGTCACGACCGAGGCGCCGTTCGCGCCGTTCATCAGCTCGCTCGGCTACCACTGGATCGTGGTCTACAGTCCCACGCAGGTCCAGAAGGTCGGCGACGACAACCTGCACACCGCGCCCGTCGGCACCGGGCCCTTCAAGTTCGTTCACCACAAGCGCGGCCAGGAGGTGCGGCTGGAGGCCAACGACCAGTACTGGGGCGGCAAGCCGAGGCTGCGCGCCATCGTCAGCAAGCCGTATCCCGACCAGGGGGCCCGCCTGGTCGCGCTCGAGAGCGGCGACGTCGATTTGATCTTCCACGTCCCGCCGCAGGAGGCGGCGCGGCTGGCCCGGAACCCGGCGCTCACCGTATCCACACCGCCTTCGGCGCGGGTCGTCTGGATCTACCTCAACACCCAGCGGGAGCCCTTCAAGGACGCGCGGGTTCGCCGGGCGCTGTACTACGCGATCGACCGGGAGGCGATCGTGAAGAGCATCTTTGCCGGGACCGCGCGGGTCCTCCACTCTCCCGGGCCCGTCAGCAGCCACGGGTACACCGACGCCTACGACCGTTACGGCTACAACCCCGAGCGCGCGCGGCAGTTGCTGGCCGAGGCCGGCGCCGCCAACCTGAGCTTCGTCCTGCATCACTCGCCGGGCCGCTACCTGCTCTCGGGCCAGGTCGTCGAGGCGATCCAGGGGTATCTCAAGCAGGTCGGAGTGACGATGCGCGTGACCGACCTCGAGTGGGGCGCGCTCTCGCAGTTGACAGCCCAGCCCGTGGACAAGAACCAGGTCCAGGCCGTGCTCTTCGGCTGGCGCTCGGTCAACGGCGACATCGACAGCGCCATCCAGGACTTCGGCTCGGCATTCTGGCGTCCCCGGGGCAACAACGGCTCGTTCTGGAAGCACGACGAGTTCGACCGCCTGCTGGCCTTCGAGCAGGGCACGCTGGACGCCAGGAAGCGCCTGGAGGCCCTGCACCGCATGCAGGAGATCCTCATGAGCGAGCTGCCCGCGCTCTGGCTCTACGGCGAGCCGCAGATCTGGGCGGCCCGGCGCACGCTCAAGGGGGTGGAGTGGAACCCGCTGGAGTCCATCCAGTCGCTGCACGCCGCGCACTTCGCCGACTAGGCGACCCCTGCTCCGGCTAGTCGCCGACCGGCTGGCCATCGGCGTGCCGACGCTGCTGGCGGTGAGCGTCTGCGTGTTCCTCGTCGTCCGTCTCATCCCCGGCGACCCGGCCCGTCTGCTCGCCGGGGACTTCGCCACCGACCAGATCGTCGACGAGCTGCGCGCCCGCTGGCGTCTGGACGACCCGCTGCCCGTGCAGTACGCGGTCTACCTGGCCGGGCTGGTGCGCGGGGACCTGGGGCGCTCCATCGCGACGTCCACGCCGGTCCTCCCCGAGCTCCGCGAGCGCTTCCTGCGCACGCTCGAGCTGGCGCTGGCCGCCGTCGCGCTGGCCGCGCTCGTCGGCGTCGCGGCGGGGATCGTCAGCGCGGTCCGCCGCGCCAGCGTCCTCGACTACCTGGCCACCGCCCTGGCGCTGGCGGGGATCAGCACACCGATCTTCTGGTCGGGGCTGGTCCTCATCCTGCTCTTCTCGGTCACGCTCGAGTGGCTGCCGGCCGGAGGCAGCGGCACCCTGCGCCATCTCGTGCTGCCGGCGCTGACCGTGCTGGGCCTCAACCTGCTCGGCGACGGACTCCGCGACGCGCTCGATCCCAGACGACCGGCTGACCCTCGTGGCTCGGTGCTACGCTCGGTCCCGGCGTGCAGAACTTCTCCCGTCTGAGACGTCGCCGGCTGGACCCGCCGCGGAGGATGACCGGCCGCGAGCGACGTCGGATCGATCCCAGCCGGGGTCCGCTCAAGCTGCTCGAGCGGAACCTCGACATGGTGGTCTCGCGGTTCCTCTACCCTCGCCTGGCCCACGTCTGGGCGCCCTACACGAGGGTGCTGGAGCGGCGCTTCGGCGTGGCCGACATCGAGCTGGCCCCCGCCGGGTGGCCGGCCGTCGGCGGCCGCCTGCGGGTGCTGCTCGTCTCCGACATCCACGCCGGCATCTTCCTCAGCCCCGACACGCTGGCCGGGATCGTCGCCGCGCTCATGACGCTGCAACCCGACCTGGTGGCCGTGGCCGGCGACCTGGTGACCGGCCACGTCAGCGAGCTCGACCCGTTCCTGGAGGCGCTGAGCCCGCTGGCGCGCGCGCCCCTGGGCGCCTGGGCGTGCTTCGGCAACCACGACTACTTCGGCGGCGATCCCGCCCACCTGCGCCGCAGCCTGGACCGCATCGGCGTGCCGATGCTCCGGAACGAGTCCGTGAAGGTGACGCACGCCGGCGGACGGTTCGTGCTGGGCGGCATCGACGACCTGGTGATGGGCCGCCCGGACTGGGCCGCGCTGGTCGCGTCGCACGGCAGGCCGCACCTGCTGCTGGCCCACAACCCCGACCACTTCTACGCGGCGGCGGCCCGCGACGTGCCGCTGATGCTGTCGGGCCACACGCACGGCGGCCAGATCCGGTTGCCGAGCGGGCCGCCGATCATCCGCCAGAGCCGCTTCTGCCTCGACGAGGGCGCGTACGCGTTTCGCGCGTCGCGCCTGGTCGTGTCCCGCGGGCTGGGCAGCGTGGGGCTGCCCTGGCGCTGGGGCGCCGATCCCGAGGCGGTGCTGCTCGAGATCGCCCCGGGGACGTCCAGCGGCGATTCCCCGGCGGGGAATTGATCGCAGCGCCCGACAGCCTCAGGCTGAGCGCATGAAGCGCGCGGAGACGGTGGCGGCGGCCGGCAGCTTCGGCGGGCGTCTGCGGTGGTGGCGAGAGCGGCGCGGGCTGTCGCAGCTCGAGCTCGCCGGGGCGGCCGCGAGCACTCAGCGGCACGTGAGCTTCCTGGAGTCGGGCCGGACGACGCCGAGCCGGGAGATGATCCTGCGCCTGGCCGCCGTGCTCGACCTGCCGCTGCGCCAGCAGAACGCGCTCTTCCTGGCCGCCGGCTACGCGCCGGCCTGGCGCGAGCGCGCGCTGTCGGCGCCCGAGCTGGACTGCGTGGACGCCGCGCTCGACCACATGCTCGCCCAGCAGGAGCCGTACCCCGGTTTCGTCGTGGACCGTCGCTGGAACCTGCTGCGCGCCAATGCCGGCGCCGCCCATCTCACGGAGTTCCTGACGGGGCCGCCGCCGGCCGGCTCAGCGCCGCCGGCCGAGCCCGTGAATCTCGCGCTGGCCCTGGTCTCCCCCGAGGGCCTGCGTCCGTTCGTGGTGAACTGGGAGGAGGTCGTGCTGCACTTCCTGCGCGGCGTGCAGGCCGACGCGATCGCCGACGGCACGCCGGAGACCGCGGCGCTCTTGGAGCGCCTGCTGGCTGTCCCGGGCGCGCCCGCGCTCTCGCGGACGCTTCCGCCCGACGATCGACAGACCCCCGTCCTGATCGTCCACTTCCGCCGCGGCGAGACCTCGCTGCGGCTGTTCACGACGATCGCCACGCTCGGCACCCCGCAGGACGTCACGCTGCAAGAGATCCGCATCGAGTGCTTCTTCCCCGTCGACGAGGCGACCGCCCGCGTCTTCCGGCAGTGGGCAGCGACCGGGAACCCGTGATGATCCGCGTCGCCTTCGTCGGCACCTTCTCGCGCAGCCTCGAGGCGCGCGTCCGCGCCCACCTGGCCGTGCCCTGCACGGTGACCGTGGCCGACGAGCCCGACGCCGCCGCCGGCCTGGGCGACGTCGACGTCGTCGTCAGCATGGCCTTCACGCCCGAGATGGGCGCGGCGGCCGGGCGGCTGAAGCTGGTGCAGGTGCCGGGCGCCGGCCTCGACCGCATCGACCGGGCCGCCCTGCCGGCCGGCGCCTCGCTCGCGAACGCGTACGGGCACGAGACCGGGATCGCCGAGTATGTGCTGGGCGCGATGCTCGCCCTCACACGCGACTTTGCGCGGCTCGACACCGCGCTACGACGGGGCGCGTGGGAGAGCCAGTGGGCGGTCGGCGTGACGCCACCGTCGCCGTGGCCCGAGCTGGCCGGCCGGACCGTGGCCATCCTCGGCTACGGCCGCATCGGCCAGGCGCTCGCCCGGCGGGCGCGCGCGTTCGACATGCGGGTGCTCGCGATCCGCCGCGATCTCTCCCGACCGTCCGCGGTCGATGTCGACCTGCTCACCGGGCCCGAGCGCCTCGACGAAGTCCTCGGGCGCGCCGACTACGTCGTCCTCACCCTGCCGCTGACCACGGCCACGCGCGGCCTGCTGAGCGCGGCCAGGCTCGGGGCCATGCAGCGGACGGCGATGCTGATCAACGTCTCCCGCGCCGAGATCGTGGACGAGACGGCCCTCTATCAGGCGCTGGCCGAGCGACGGATCGCGGCAGCGGCGCTCGACGTCTGGTACCGTTACCCGACGGAGGCCGCCCCGATGCTGCCCGCGCACCAGCCGTTCCACCAGCTGCCGAACGTCCTCATGACGCCGCACGTCTCCGGCTGGACGATCGGGATGCTCGAGGCGCGCGCCCGCCTCATCGCCGAGAACATCACCCGCACCGCCCGCGGCGCCCCCCCGCTGAACCGCATCGCCCGATGACCCCCGCCCCACCCGCCGGCGCCGGGGCGCGGAGCGCGAACGGCGCCGCAGCGGGCCGTGTCGCGCGGCCGCGCTTCATGGCGAGCCGTCGTCGCCGTTCGAGCGCAGGGCCCGGCGAGCGAGTCGCCCTCGCCTCTACTGCCCACCGACCCAGCCCCCTCAGGTGGATGGGGGGACCGAGCGAGCCGGGCCCGGAGCGAGTTACGGCGACAGGAGAGCCTTGCTTGCGGCCGCGCGACACGGCCCGCTGCGACGCCGTTCGCGCTCCGCGCCCCGGCGCCGGCGGGTGGGGCGGGAGTCGCTAGCGCGCGTGCGCCTGCCCTTCTTCTACGGCTGGGTCATCGTGGCCGTGGCCTTCGTCACGATGGCGCTCGGCGTCAATGCGCGCACCGCGTTCTCGCTGCTCTTCCCACCGATCCTCGACGAGTTCGGCTGGGAGCGCGGCGTGACCGCCGGCGCCTTCTCGTTCGGCTTCCTGGTCTCCGCCGTCCTGAGCCCGTCCCTCGGACGCCTGATGGACCGCCGCGGCCCGCGCGTCGTCATGGAGATGGGCGTGGGCTTGGTGGCCGTCGGCCTGGTACTGGCCCCGCTGATCCAGCGGCCCTGGCACCTCTACGCGACGCTCGGCGTGCTGGTGGGCGGCGGCAGCGTGTGCCTGGCCTACACCGGCCAGGCGCTCTACCTGCCGAACTGGTTCGTGCGCCGCCGCGGCCTGGCCATGAGCCTGGCGTACTCGGGCGTGGGCGCCGGGTCGATCGTCATCTTGCCCTGGCTGCAGGTCCTCATCACCCGCGCCGGCTGGCGCAGCGCGTGCCTCACGCTCGGCCTGCTCGTGCTCGGGCTGCTGGCGCCGCTCAATCTCCTGCTCCGGCACCGCCCTCAGGATCTCGGGCTCGAGCCCGACGGCGATCGCGCGGCCGGAGGGCCCAGGGACCGTCCCGTGTCGAACGTGGTCGACGCCGCCTGGGCCGCGGTGGACTGGACGCTCGGTCGCGCCGTGCGGACTGCGCGCTTCTGGTGGATCGCGGTCGGCTACGGCTCCGGCCTCTTCGTCTGGTACGCGGTGCAGGTCCACCAGACGAAGTACCTGGTCGAGATCGGCTTCGCCGCGACGGATGCCGCGTGGGCGCTGGGGCTCGTGAGCGTCGCCGGCATCCCCGGACAGATCGCGCTCGGCCATCTGTCCGACCGCATCGGGCGCGAGTGGGTGTGGACCGTCGGCAGCCTCGGCTTCGTGATCTGCTGCGCGGCCCTCCTGGCGCTGGGCCGGACGCCCACGCCGGGGCTCCTCGCCGTGATGGTCGGCGCCCAGGGCCTCCTCGGTTACGGCTACACCTCGGTCATCGGGGCGATCGGCGCCGAGATCTTCCAGGGGCGGCACTACGGCACGATCTTCGGCACGCTGATGCTGGCCGCCATCGGGGGCGGCGCCGCCGGCCCCTGGCTGACCGGCGCGCTGCACGACGCCACCGGCGGCTACGCCGTGGCGTTCTGGATCTGCATCGGTTGCAGCGTGCTCTCGGCCGTGGCGATCTGGCGCGCGGCGCCGCGCCGGGTGCGCGCGGTGGCCGGCCGCGCCCCGCGCCAGATCACCGAGTCAGCGTAGGGCCTGGCGCAGCGTGTCGCCGATGAGCGAGACCACCCGCTGGGCGGTGTCGATCAGCTTGCCCATCCCGGCGAAGCCGTGGACCATCCCGCCGTAGCAGACGTAGTCCACCATCACGTCGGCATCGCGCAGCCGTCCGGCGTACATCTCGCCCTCGTCGCGCAGCGGATCGAAGCCGGCGGTGACGATGAGCGCGGGGGGCAGCCCGGCCAGCGAGGGCGCCCGCAGCGGTGACACGCGCCAGTCGCGCGCGTCGTCCTTCGAGCGCAGGTAGTGCGCGACGAACCAGCGCATGCTGTCGCGCGTGAGCATGTAGCCGTCGGCGAAGTCCGCGTAGGAGCGGGTCTCCCGCATGACGTCGGTGACCGGGTAGATCAGCACCTGCTGCCGGATGGCCGGCCCGCCGTCGTCGCGGGCCATCAAGGCCACGACCGCCGCCAGGTTGCCGCCGGCGCTGTCTCCGCCGACCGCGAGCCGGGCGCCATCGAGGCCCAGCTCGGCGGCGTGGTCGACCACCCAGCGGGTCGCCACCCAGGCGTCGTCGGCCGCCGCCGGGAACTTGTGCTCGGGCGCCAGTCGGTAGTCCACCGCGACCACGCCGGCGCCGGAGGCCGCCGTGAGCTGACGGCAGAGCACGTCGTGCGTCTCGAGGTCGCCGATGACCCAGCCGCCGCCGTGGAAGTAGACGTAGGCCGGCAGCGGCGTGTGGTCCGGCACGCCGGCCGGGCGATACACCCGCAGCGGAATCGCGCCCTGCGGCGTCTCCGCGAGGACGTTACGGACGCTGCCGATCGACGGCGGCGTCGGCGTCGAGGCCGGGCGCGTCTCCAGGAAGAGATGACGCGCATCCTTGGGCGACAGGGTGTGATAGGCCGGGCGGCCCGACCGGGCGACCAGCTCGATGACGGCTTGCGCCTGGGGATCGAGAGCCATCGTGCGTTCCCTCCATGACGTTCGCGCCTCGACGGCGCTCGTGAAGCCGGTTGCGACGGAAACCGTAGCACGGGCGCTGCCCGGGCAGTCGGGCGACCGCGGCCGGCGCCGGGACGACCGGCTACGCCCGCGCGGCTCCCTGAGCGAGCGCCTCGGCCGCCGCCTTCTCGACCACGGTGCCCTTGAAGAAGTCGGGGTTCACCTCGCCCCAGAAGCGGACGGCGTTGGTGAACATGAAATCGCGGAAGTCGGTGTCGTCGATGAGGCCGTGCTCGACCAGCTCGTAGGCCTCGGGGACGACGTCGGCCATGTCGGGCACGTCGAAGTGGCCGATGTCCGAGCTGAACAGCGCGTTGAGGCGGGCGCCCATCGGGTTGGCGTTCCGGTTGAACGCCCACGCATTCACGGGGTCGTCGGCCTCGCAGCCGAAGTAGAAGCGCGGCACGAACAGCTCCCTGATGTCCTGCTTGGTCGCGATCCTGCACCGGAAGTAGTCGTCCAGGTCCTCCAGGCCGCCGGTCAGCCTGGAGTTCGAGTCGCCGTCGAGTCCCTCGCCGCGGCCGACCGCGCTGGCCACCGCGTCGCTGGCGTACTTGCGCGCGAAGTCGAGCAGGCGGGCGCGGTCGAGCTTGTTCGGGTTCGTGCGCTCGATCGCCTGCCGGTTGCGCTTCTCCCAGTGACCGACCAGGTCGGCGTACAGCATGCAGGCCCAGCCCACGCCGCCCTCGAGAAACGCGAAGTTCAGGTCGGGGAACCGCCGCGTGACGCCGCCGAAGAAGATCGCCTTGGCCACGGCGTGACCGGCCGAGGCGAAGTGTCCGATGTGGTTGTAGCAGAAGTTCGACGGCGAGTTGCGCAGCAGGATCGACCGGGCCCCGTTGTGGAAGCTCGGCGCCACCTTGAGCTCGCGGCACCGCGCCCACACCGGGTCGTAGTCGTACGGACTGTCCAGGCCGATCACGTCGTACCACTCGACCTGCTTGGAGGCGTCCGGCGCCTCCTCCTCGAGCGCGGGCACCCGGCGCCGCATGAGGCCGCCGATCATCACGACCTTGTAGCCGAGCTGGGTGACGGCGTAGTCCAGCTCCTCCAGGGCCTCCTCCGGGGTGTACATCGGGATGATCGCGGCCGGGATGACGCGATCGGCGAGGTCACGAAACTGGTCCATGGCGAACACGTTGTACGCGCGGCAGATCGCCCGCCGCTGCCGCGTGTCCTGCATGCGGTGGAAGCTCAGGCCGGCCGTGGGGTAGACGACGCTGAAGTCGATCCCGAGGTCGTCGAGGCGCTCGTACATGAGCCGCGGGAACATGGCGGTCGCCCGGTCGAGCACGTTCTCGCTCGGCGACGACCAGAACGCCTCCATGCCGACTCGCTTGCGCGCGCGCTCGGTCACCGACATCTTGAGCGCGTTGGGCACGCGCTGGGTGGCGGTGGCCAGTCCCTCGACCGCCGCCTCGCCGCCGATGCGCCGGAACTCCTCGCGCATGACCGGCGTGTACTCGATCCAGTGGCCGTCGGCGTCGATGATCGGATGATGCAGTCGAGCGTGAAGGGTCCGGGCGTTCGCATGGCCGTTGGTCTGCATGGACGGAGCCTCCCGGGAGCGGTGTCGTTCGTGGCCGAATGATACTCCAGCTCCCGGGGTGATGAGGCGCGCGCGGGGGACCAGGCCGCGCGGTCCGGTCGCCGGGCTCCGGTCGGTTTGACCCGCCCCCGCCCCCGCGCTATCGTTCGCGAGCCTGAGCCGCGCCCGGCCCCGGGGGATCGGCGCGTGCGGAGAAGCGGAACCGAGCACGGAGAAGGGATGGACGATGATGACCCCACGGTCTCAGATCATCGCGGTCAGCGACCTGGAATGGCGGGAGTATCGACCCGGAATCAGCTTCAAGATCGTGTGGGAGGACCCGCCCACGAGGCGGCGGGCCCAGATGACCCGCTTCGCGCCGGGCGCCCAGCTCCCGCTCCACCGCCACGTCGGCGACGAGCTGATCTTCGTCATCGAGGGCGCCGTCTCCGACGAGTCCGGTACGGTCACCGCCGGCAACATGGGCTATCGTCCCGACGGATGCGTCCACACCGTCAGCACCAAGAACGGCGCGACGGTGCTGGCCGTGCTCACCGGTGACATCGAGCCCGTGCCCGAGGTGACGCGGGCCCCGTCGTCGCAGATCTTCACGCTGAGCGAGCTGCCGTGGATCGAGACGCGCCCGGGCGTCCGCCAGAAGCGGATCTGGGAGGACAAGACGACCGAGCGCCGGGCCCTGCTGGCGCGCTTCGAGCCGGGGGCGACGCTCCCGCGCCACCGCCACGTCGGCGACGAGCTGATCTTCCTGGTCGAGGGCGCCAACGCGGACGAGTCCGGTGTCGTGGACACCGGCTGCATGAACTACCGCCCGAACGGCTGCGTCCACACGGTCACGACGCAGAATGGGGCCACGGTGCTCGCCGTGGTCTGGGGCCGCACCGAGCCGCTCTGAGCCATCCACCGGAGCGGCAGTCGCCGATCCGGTGAATGGCTCCTCGAGGTGCCGTCGCGCCGGGCGCGCCGCGCTCAGAACGTCAGCGGATCGGTCAGCCGGACCCAGCGGCCGCCCTTCACCACCGCCAGGAACGATGAGCTGGCGCCCTGGTGCTTGTCGGCGGCGAAGTTCACCTCGGGGCCGTTGAAGATGTCGCGATAGCCACGGATCGACTCCAGGCCCTTCACGAGGCTGTCCAGCGTCAGGTCCTTGCCGGCCTTGTCGAGGCCGACGACGGTGAGGTCGGCGGCGACGTGACCGTAGATGGCGCCGATGTTCGGGTCGGCCTTGTACTTGTCCTTGTAGCGGTCGAACCACGCCTGGGCCGTCGGGCTCAGCGTGTCCCGGTAGGGCATGTCGGTGAGCCCCATGGCGTGGAGCCCCTCGGTCACACCCCCCTGGGCGGCCGCCACGAAGAGGTCGTAGGTCGCGGCCGAGCCCAGGAAGTCGACGTCGGTCCAGCCGATCTTGCGCGCCGTCGCGTAGGGCACGATGGAGTCGCGCACGATGGTGCCGAGGGCGACGAGGTCGCAGCCGGCGCCCTTGAGCTTGGTGATCTGGGCGGTGAAGTCCTGATCGGTCGGCTTGTGGGTCACCGTCTCCACCAGCTTGACCTTGAGCTTCTCGGCCTGCAGGTGGACGCCGTCCAGCACCTCCTTGCCGAAGTCGGTGTCCTGGTACATCGCGCACAGCGCCTTCTTGCCCTTCTTGGTGACGAAGTAGTTGATGCCGGCCTTCATCTGGTCGACGTAGGACGCGGCGCCGTAGAACTTCAGCTTGTGGAACGGCTCGTACATCGAGCGGGCCGCCGACAGCGGGAACAGGTTGGGTACCCCCGCCTCGAACTGGTCCTTGAAGAGCGCGTTGTTCATGGGGGTGCCGAGCGGCGCCACCATCGCGAAGATCCGGTCCCGGTTGATGAGCTTGGTGCCGGCCTGCACCGCCCGCGGCACCTGGTACTGGGTGTCCTCCACGATGAGCTTGATCTTGCGGCCGTGGATGCCGCCCTTGTCGTTCACCTCGTCGAACCGCATCTTCACGGCGTTGGACGACGACACGCCGTAGGTGGCGGCCGGGCCCGACAGGTCGGTGTGCATCCCGAGCACGATCTCGGTGGCGGTGACGCCGCGCGTGTCCTTTTGCGCCAGCGCCGTCGTCGTCAGCAGGGCGGTCGCCAGCAACGCCGCCACGGCCAGTCGAGTCTTCATCGCTCGCTCCTTTCGTAGGCTCGCCTCGGACGGCGGGGCCCCAGCCCCGCGACGTCCTGCGGCTCGCACTACCGCTCCAGGTACATGTTCTCGATGACGTCCTTGTACTTGCGGTTCACCAGGGCCCGCTTCAGCTTCATGGTCGGCGTCAGCTCCTCGTCCTCGGGGGTGAGGATCTGCTCGATGAGGTGGAAGCGCTTGATCGTCTCCACCCGGGCCAGCTGCTTGTTCACCCGCTCGATCTCGTCCCAGATGAGGTCCTGGACCTCCTGGGCCCGGCACAGCGAGGCGAAGTTCGTGAACGGCACGTTCCGCTCCTGGGCGAACTGGGCCACCGTCTCGGGGTCGAGCATGACCAGGCAGGACAGGAACTTGCGCTGGTCGCCGATGACAACGGCGTCGGTGATGTACGGCGAGAACTTGAGCTGGTTCTCGATCTCCGAGGGGGTGACGTTCTTGCCGCCGGCCGTGATGATGATGTCCTTCATCCGGTCGGTGATGCGCAGGAACCCCTCGGCGTCGAGCTCGCCGACGTCGCCGGTGTGCAGCCAGCCGTCGACGATGGTCTGGGCCGTGCGCTCGGGATTCTTGTAGTAGCCCATGAACACGTGCGGCCCCCGCAGGAGGATCTCGCCGTCCCGGGCCACGCGCACCTCGGTGTCGGGGCGGGCCACGCCCACGCTGCCGAGCTTGATGCGATCGGCCGGCATGGCGGTGGCGAGGCCGCAGTTCTCCGTCTGCCCGTACACCTCGCGCATGTCGAGGCCGAGCGCCATGTACCACTTGATCAGGTCGGGCGCGATAGGCGCGGCGCCGGTGACGGCGCCGCGCGCGCGGTGCAGGCCGAGCGAGCGCTTGACGTTGTCGAGCACGAGGACGTCGGCGACGCGGTGGAGCAGGCGCAGCCCGGCCGGCGGCCGCCGGCCGGCCAGGCGGTGGTCGGCCACGCAGGCGCCGACGCCGATGGCCCACCGGTAGGCCAGGCGGCCGAGCCGGGTGGCGTCGCGCATCCGCAGGGCGACGCCGGAGTAGAACTTCTCCCAGATGCGAGGCACCGCGAAGAACACGGCCGGAGCCACCTCGCGGAGGTTCTCGGGCACGGTGTCGATGCTCTCGGCGAAGTTCACGGTGGCGCCGGTCCGGAGCGGATAGAAGACCGTGAACGTGCGCTCGGCGATGTGCGACAGCGGCAGGAACGACAGCTGCTGATCGCCGGGCCGCGGCTCGGCGGCGAAGTCCGCGTAGCCGAGCTGGAACAGGATGTTGCGGTGGCTGAGCATGGCGCCCTTGGGGGGCCCGGTGGTGCCGGAGGTGTAGACGAGCGTCGCCAGGTCCTCGGGCTGGGGGATCTCCACCATCCGGTCGAAGGCGCCGGGGTGCTCGCGGTCGTAGCGGGCCCCCAGCTCGAGCAGCGCCGCGAAGTCCATCACCTGCGGATCGCGGAAGGCGTGCAGGCCCTCCATGTCGTAGACGACGATCGTGACGAGCTGCGGGCAGCGGGCCCGGACCTCCAGGATCTTGTCGAGCTGCTCCTCGTTCTCGGCGAAGAAGAAGCGGGTGCCGCTGTCGTTGACGATGTACTCCACCTGGCGCGGCGAGTCGGTCGTGTAGATCCCGTTGGTGATCCCGCCCACCGAGAGCGTGCCCAGGTCGGTGTAAAGCCACTCCGGGCAGTTGTCGGCGATGATCGACACGACGTCCCCCGGCCGGAGCCCCAGCCCGACCAGGCCGAGGCCGGCCCGGCGCGCGCGCTCCCCGTACTGGCGCCAGGTGATCGCGCGCCAGATTCCCAGGTCCTTCTCGCGCATGGCCACGGCGTCGCCGCGCTCGCGCACCACGTGGCGGAACAGGGTCGGCAGCGTGGCCTGGCCGTGCACGGTGAAGCCGCGGCCGGCCTCGCTCATCGCCACATCTTCTTCCGCTTCCAGCGACGGGTCCCGCGCACGCCGGTCTCCTTGATGCCGAGGTAGAACTCCTTGATGTCTTCCTTCTCGAGCAGCCGGGCGCACGTATCTTCCATCACGATGCGGCCGACTTCCAGCACGTAGCCGTAGTCGGCGATGGTCAGGGCCATGTGGGCGTTCTGCTCGACCAGGAGCACGGTGACCCCGCGCTCCCGGTTGATCCGCACGATGATGTCGAAGATCTCCTTGACCAGCCGCGGCGACAGCCCCAGGGAGGGCTCGTCGAGCAGCATCATGGCCGGGCGGGCCATGAGTGCCCGGCTGATGGCCAGCATCTGCTGCTCGCCCCCCGACAGCGAGCCGGCCCGCTGCTCGGCCCGCGCCCGCAAGACCGGGAAGTACTCGTACACCATCTCGGTGTCCTGGGCCACGCCCCCCGGGTCGGGGCGGGTGAAGGCGCCCATGGCCAGGTTCTCTCGCACCGTGAGGAACGGGAACACCTCGCGCCCCTCGGGCACGTGGCTCAGGCCCAGCCGCGCCACCCGATCGGGATCCATCCCCTGGATCTGCCGCCCCGCGAACGTGACGGTTCCCTTCTGGGGATCCATGACACCGGAGACCGTCTTGAGGATCGTCGTCTTGCCGGCGCCGTTGGCCCCCAGGATCGTCACGATCCCCCCGCGCGGTACCGTGAAGCTGACGCCGCGGATCGCCATGATAGGCCCGTAGTAGGTCTCGACGTTGCTGACGACCAGCAGCGGCTCCGCCATGGATCAGCGCTCTCGGAGGCGCGTGGAGATGCGCTCAGCTCGGCGACAGGTGGCGGGATGGGCCGGGCGGCGGGCCGCGCCGCGCCCGGTCGTGCCCCGCGGCCGCGCTTCATGGCGAGCCGTTGTCGCCGTTCGAGCGGAGGACCCGGCGAGCGCGCCGCCCTCGCCTCTACTGGCCGCCGACCCAGCCCCCTCTGGGGGATGGGGGGGACGCGCGAGCCGGGTCCGGAGCGAGTTACGGCGACAGGCGGGCCATGCGCGCGGCCGCGCGGCACGACCGGGCGCGGCGCGGCCCGCCGCCCGGCCCATCCCGCCACCTGTCGCCGAGCTGAACGCGTTCACGCGATCACGAGCCTCCCAGGTACGCTGTGATCACGTCGGGGTGCTCCTGGACCTCGCGGGCGGTGCCGAGGGCGATCGCGCGGCCGTAGTTCAGGGCGAGGACGCGGTCGGAGACGGCGCTGACGAGGCTCATGTCGTGCTCGACCATGAGGACGGTGATGTCGAGCAGGGTGCGGATGTCCTGGATCCAGAACGCCATGTCCTCGGTCTCCTCGACGCTCAGCCCCGAGGACGGCTCGTCCAGCAGCAGCAGCCGCGGCGCCATGCAGAGCGCGCGGCCCATCTCCACGACCTTGCGCACGCCGTAAGGCAGGTTGGCGATGAGGCTGTCGCGGTGGGCCTGCAGGTCGAGGAAATCGATGACCCGCTCGACCGCCTCGCGGTGGGCCAGCTCGTGGCGCCGGGCTCGCGGCAGGAACAGCAACTCCTCGGCGAAACGCGTCCGCCGGTGGGCGTGGCGGCCCAGCAGCAGGTTCTGCAACACCGTGGCGTGCTGGAACAGCTCGATGTTCTGGAACGTGCGGGCGATGCCGCGGCGGGCGATCTGGTGCGGGGGCACCCGGGTGATCTCCTCGCCGGCGAAGGTCACGCGCCCCTGGTGGGGGTCGTAGATGCGGGAGATCAGGTTGAAGATCGTGGTCTTGCCGGCGCCGTTGGGCCCGATGATCGTGAACACCTCGCCGGGCTCCACGGCGAAGCTGACGCCGTCGAGCGCGCGGATCCCGCCGAAGTTGATCCCGAGGCCCTCGGCCACGAGCAGGCTCACCGCAGCCGCTCCGAGCGCATGTAGGCCTTCTGCCGCCGGAAGGTCGCCTGCTTGTAGAGCGGGAACATCGAGAAGTAGAGCTTCAGCTTCAGCCAGCGGCCGTAGATGCCGAGGGGCTCGAACAGGATGAACAGCACGAGGATGAGCCCGAAGATGCCGGGCTCGAGGCCCGGCTGCTTGACGAACCGGTCGGTGACCGTGAAGGCCGCGTCGCCCGCGCCCTTGCCGAGCAGGGCGCCGATCCGCCCGATCCACGTCGGTACCGCATCGCGGGCCTGCGAGATGGCCACCGGCAGCAGCGCCACGAAAACGGCGCCGAACAGCGCGCCGTGCAGGCTGCCGAGGCCGCCCACCACGACCATGAGCAGGAGCTGGATCGAGAGGAGCACGCTGAAGATGTCGGGCGCCAGGAACCCGATCTTGTGGGCGAACAGCGCGCCGGCCACCCCCATGAGCGCCGCCGAGTAGCCGAAGGCCATCGTCTTGTAGAGGGCCAGGTTCACCCCCATCGACTGCGCCGCGATCTCGCTGTCGCGGATCGCCACCCAGGCGCGTCCGGTGGGCGAGCGCAGCAGGTTCGCGGTCAGCCAGACCGCGCCGGCCAGGACGGCGAGACAGAGGAAGTAGAACGCGACGTCGCCGCCGAGCGGCACGCCGAAGACGACCGGCTTGTCGACCGCGCGCCCCTTGAGACCACCGGTCACGTGCTCCCACCGCGCGAAGACCTCCTGGATGATCAGCGCGAAGGCCAGCGTGGCGATCGTCAGGTAGACGCCGGTCATGCGCAGGGCCGGCAGGCCGACCAGCACGCCGGCCGCGGCGGTGAGCGCCGCCGCCAGCGCCACCGCGGCCAGCCAGGGCAGCCCCAGCGTCTGCGTGAAGAAGACGTGCGCGTAGGCGCCGACGCCCAGGAAGGCCGCGTGGCCCAGGCTGACGAGCCCGGTGTAGCCGGCCAGGACCATGAGCGAGAGGCCGCACAGGCCGTAGATGAACACCAGGCTGAGGTCGACCACGTACTCGGGCACCAGTCGCGGCAGCACCAGCAGCCCGGCCAGCAGCGCCACGTACCAGTTGCGCTGGACGAGATCGCGGAACAGCCCGAGGTCCTGGTCGTACGAGGTCTTGAAGAGGAAGCGCACGGCGCGTCAGACCTTCTTGCGGCCCACGGTCCCGAAGATGCCTTGCGGCCGGACGGCGAGCACCAGGAGCAGCACCACGTAGGCGGCGACGTCCTTGAAGCCGTGCGGCAGGTACGCCCCCGACAGCAGCTCGATGAGCCCGATGGTGATGCCGCCGACCAGCGCGCCGGGAATCGAGCCGAAGCCGCCCAGCACGGCCGCGGCGAAGGCCTTGAGCCCGATGAAGCCCAGGTTGATGTCGATGAGCGACACCGGCGCCAGCAGCACGCCGGCGACCGCAGCCACGCCGGCCGAGATCGCCCAGATGAGCGAGAACATCCGCTTGACCGGAATACCCATGTAGTAGGCGGCGAGCTGGTTCTGGCTGGCCGCCTGCATGGCCACCCCGACCCGGGTGTGGGTGAAGAAAACGTAGAGCGCCGCGCACAGCACGACGGTGCCGACGATGATCGACACGTATTCGTGGCTGACGCTGACGCCGCCCACGCGGCTGGCCTTCGCGCTGAACGGCGTGGGCAGGGTGTAGATCTCCGAGCCCCAGGTGATGGAGGCGAAGCTGCGGAACATCGCCCCGAGCCCGATGGTGAGCATGACCACGGCGAACTGCGGCTGGCCCAGCACGCGCCGCAGCACGGTCGCGTCCAGCGCGGCGCCGAACGCCCCCACGATGGCGATGGCCAGCGCGAAGGCCACCCAGTACCCCAGCCCGTACCAGACGACGAACATGTAGCAGCTGAACGCGCCGAGCATCATGAAGTCGCCCTGCGCGAAGTTCACCAGCTCCGTCGCCTTGTAGATCAGCACGAAGCCGAGCGCGACCAGCCCGTAGATGCAGCCGACCGCCAGACCGTTGAGCACGAGCTGCAGGACGATGTCCACGCGCGCTGTCTTCTCCGTCGAGGGGCGCCGACTGGACCGACCTGCGCCGGTTAGTGAGCGTCCCGGACCGCGGTGTCGCGGGGCGGCGGGCGCCGGGTCGCGGCCGGGCGCCCGTCGCCGATCACACGTGCAGCCAGACGGCGCCGCAGCCGGTGAGCCACTCCTTCACGGGCTCGTAGGCGAGCACCTCGCCCTTGACGCCGGGCACCGCGGCCAGGACGGAGATCCAGTTGCGGATCTCCTGGCCTCCGTTGCCGCCGTCGCGCTCGATGTCCTCCCAGGTCAACGCGGCCAGCTCCTCGCCGCGGCCCTCGGTGATCGTGTCGAGCACCCAGCGGTCCCAGTCCGGGTTGATGTGGCCGGTGTTGGGCACCCCGATCCAGTGCGAGATGCCGCCCGTCGCGATCAGCGCGACGCGCTCGGAGCCGGGCCGGGCGTCGATGAAGCGGCGGACGAAGGCCCCGAGAGCCCACGAGCGCCGGGGGGTGGGCAGCGGAGGCGCGACGCAGTTGGTCAGCACCGGCAGGATCGGCAGCGTGCCCTCCGGCATCAGGAAGTGCGCGGGAACCGAGACGTCGTCCCAGAACTCCAGGTCGTGACTGACCGCGAGGTCGAAGCCGGCCTCGAGCCCCTCGGCCAGCAGCGCCTTGCCCCAGCCGGCCGCGCCCGGGACCTGGCGCTGGGGAATCTTCAGGAACCCGGCGGCGCCGCGCGGCGCCCAGTGCCGGTCGCCGACCCCCACGCAGTAAGCCGGCAGGTTGTCGTAGAAGAAGTTCTGCACGTGGTCGTTGACGAACATCACCACGAGGTCCGGGCGAGCCTCGAGCAGGCGCCGGCGCATCTCGGCCAGCGCGGCCAGGAAGCGCGCGCGCTGCGCGGGAGCAGCGTCCGGGGTCGCGGTGATGTTCGGCGCGTGCGAGGTGAGGCCGGCGGCGACGATGGAGGCCACGACCCTAGAGCGCGAAGCGGCGCCGGAACACGCGCCGGATCAGGTAGGGGTTGGCTCCGAGGTGGAACAGCGCGTCGAGGTCGGCGCTGGCCAGGGCCGCCCGCTCCTCGGGGGTGAGGTCGTACCCGGCCACCTCGTCGGGACCGATGGACTCCGGCATCTTGTGCGCGCGCGCGTGCTCGTACAGGACGCGATTGAGCGCGTAGTCGCTCATGGTCACGATCCTCCCGGATGGGCAGCAGTATAGTACGCGTGGGCCCATGAGAACGGTGGAGATCCCGCCGACGTTCGAGGCCTGGCAGGCGGCCGCGCGGGCCCTGCTGCGCGAGGCCGCCCCGCCGGCCGAGGTCACGTGGCGCGAGACCACGACGGCCGGCGCCCCGGTGGGCGACGTGGCGGCGCCCGGCGGCGCCCGCGTCCCGCGCCAGTTCATCGAGCTGGCCCGGCAGGCGGCCGGGGCCGCGGACCCGGGGCGCTGGGCCGTGCTCTACACGGTCCTCTTCCGGCTCGTGCACGAGAGCCGCGATCTGCTCGCGAGCACCCGGGACCCCGACGTCCGACGCCTGCACGCCCTCGCCGCGCAGGCACGGCGGGCGCGGCAGCAGGCCGAGGCCCGGGAGGCGCTCGCCCTCGAGCATCCGGGCGGCGGCGCGGAGCCGTTCGTCCCGTCCGGCGCCTCGCTCGACGAGCTGCGCGCGGCCGGCGCTCGGTGCCAGGGGTGCGAGCTGTACCGTCGCGCGACGCAGACGGTGTTCGGCCGGGGGCCCGCCGACGCGCGTGTGGTGCTCGTGGGCGAGCAGCCCGGTGATCAGGAGGATCTCAAGGGCGCGCCGTTCGTGGGGCCGGCCGGTGAGGTGCTCGATCGAGCCCTGGCCGAGGTGGGCATCGATCGGCAGCGCGTCTACGTCACGAACGCGGTGAAGCACTTCAGCTTCGTGGAGCGCGGCAAGCGGCGCATCCACCAGACGCCGCGTCAGGTGGAGCTGGCCGCGTGCCGGCCGTGGCTCGAGGCGGAGCTGGACGTCATCAAGCCGGCCGTGCTGGGCGCCCTCGGCGCCACCGCCGCCCGCGCCATCTTCGGGCCCGGCTTCCGGCTGCTGCGGCAGCGCGGGGAGTTCTTCGCGACCCGGTGGGCCGCGCGGACGATCGCCACGCTGCATCCCTCGGCCGTGCTGCGGGGTCAGGACGACGCCGAGCAGGCGCGCCTCTACGCGATGCTGCGCGACGACCTCCGTCTCATCGCGGCAGCCTAGGTACCGCGGCGGCCGCGACGTGGTTGTCGTGGCCGACGTCCCGTCGAGATGTCATAGTACGCGGAGGTGACGCCCGCGTCCGCTCCCCTCCTGCGCATCGGCACCGGCCACGTCGCCTACGGCTGGGTGATCGTCATCGCCCTCTCGATCACCGAGACGGTGACCTGGGGGATCATCTACTACGGCTTCCCGGTGTTCCTGCGCCCGATGGAGCAGGACCTCGGGGCTTCGCGGGTCGCCATCACGGCGGCCTTCTCCGTCGGCCTCGGCGTCGCCGCGCTGGCCGCGCTGCCGGTGGGACGCTGGATCGACCGGCACGGCGGCCGCGGCCTCATGACCGTGGGCTCCTGCCTGGCCACGGCGCTCACCCTCGCGTGGGCGCGAGTGGAGAGCGTGACGGCGCTCTACGCGGTGTGGCTTCTCATGGGGCTGGCGATGGCCGCCACGCTCTACGAGCCGGCGTTCGCGGTGGTCGTCACCTGGTTCACGCGCGGCCGCGACCGCGCGCTGCTGACGGTGACGCTCGTCGCCGGCTTCGCCTCCACCATCTTCATGCCGATCGAGGCGTGGCTGCTGACGCGCGTGGGCTGGCGGGCGGCGCTGACGATCCTGGCGGTCGTGCTGGCGGTGATCACGATCCCGATCCACGCGCTCGTGCTACGCCGCAGTCCCCGGGCCACCCCCGCGCGGGACGACGCCGGCGCGACGACCAGCGCCGTGCCCGGCGTGACACTCGGCCAGGCGGCCCGGACGCTCGTCTTCTGGGTGCTGGCCGGCGCGTTCTTCGTCAGCAACTTCGCCACCGCCGCCGTCAGCGTCCACCTCATCCCCTACCTCGTCGACCGCGGCTACACGGCGACGCTGGCGGCCGCGACGATCGGCTGGATGGGCGCGATGCAGGTGCCGGGGCGCTTGCTGTTCGTGCCGATCTCGGCTCGGCTCGGCGCCCGCTGGATGGTGGCGTCCGTCTTCTTCGGCCAGGCGGTGGGCATGGGACAGCTGCCGCTGGTCGCGCTGATCGGCACGACGCTGCCGTTCATCGTGGTGATGGGCGCGTCGAACGGCATGTCGACCCTGTCGCGGGCCACGTCGCTGGCCCAGGTCTTCGGCGCGCGTCACTACGGCGCCATCAGCGGCGCGGTCGCCCTGGGGGCCAACGGCGCCCGGGCGATCGGTCCGGTCGGCGCCTCGCTCCTGCTCGTCGGCCTGGGCGCCTACCCCGCGGTGTTCTGGACGATGGCCGCCTCGCTGGTGCTCGCCTCGCTCGCGGTGCTCATCGCCGGAGCCGGCGTCGAGGGCGAAGCCTAGACACGTCGGCCGCGTCGCTCAGCGCGGCGCCGCCTCGGCCAGGCCGGTCGGACAGGCCACCCCTGTACCGCCGTGACCGCAGTAGCCCCATGGGTTCTTCGACAGATACTGCTGGTGATAGTCCTCGGCGTAGTAGAACTCCGGGGCGTCGAGGATCTCCGTCGTGATCGGTCCGTACCCCGCCTTGGTCAGCACGCGCTGGTACGCGTCGCGGGAGGCCTCGGCGGCCCGCCGCTGCTCCGGCGAGTAAACGTAGATCCCCGAGCGATACTGGGTCCCGACATCGTTGCCCTGCCGCATGCCCTGGGTGGGATCGTGGCTCTCCCAGAACACCCGCAGCAGCTCGGCGAACGAGACGACCGCGGGATCGAACACGACCCGCACGACCTCGTTGTGGCCGGTGAGGCCGGTGCAGACCTCCTCGTACGTCGGGTTGGGCGTGTGCCCCGCCGCGTAGCCCACCGAGGTGGAGGAGACCCCCGGGATCGTCCAGAACGCCTTCTCGGCGCCCCAGAAGCACCCGAGGCCGAACAGCGCCAGCTCGGTACCGGCGGGAAAGGGCGGCGTCAGGCCGGCGCCGCTCACGTGGTGGCGCTCGGGCACCGGCATCCGCTCCGCGCGGCCCGGCAGCGCCTGCTCCGGCGACGGCATCAGCGTCTTCTTGCGACCGAGCATGGCGTCCTCCTCCGTGGGACCGATTGTACCGCCGCCGCGCGCGGACGTCGCGGCCACGCGCTCCGCTTCGGAGGTTGACACTCCCCCGGCGCCGCCGCATAGTGGCCGGCATCACGTCCATGACACACGCACGGACCGTCAAGGAGCTCAAGGACAGCGGGTGGCAGCGGAAGTCGGTCAAGCAGGAGCTCCGCGACAATCTCGTCGCGCTCCTGCGGCGGGGCGAGACGTTCCTGCCGGGCATCGTCGGCTACGAGGAGACGGTCGTCCCGCAGATCGAGAACGCCGTGCTCAGCGGCCAGGACCTGATCTTCCTCGGCGAGCGCGGGCAGGCCAAGACGCGCATGGCCCGGCTGCTCGTCGGTCTCCTCGACGAGGCGCTGCCGGCGCTGGCCGGCTGCGAGATCAACGACGATCCGCTGTCGCCGATCTGTCAGGCGTGCCGCGAGCGCGTCGCCCGCGACGGTGACGACGTCGGGGTGGTGTGGATCCCGCGCGAGCGCCGCTACGGCGAGAAGCTGGCCACGCCCGACATCACCATCGCCGACCTCATCGGCGAGGTCGATCCGATCAAGGTCGCCGAGGGCCGCTACCTGAGCGACGAGCTGACGATCCACTTCGGGCTGCTGCCACGGACCCACCGCGGCATCTTCGCGATCAACGAGCTGCCGGACCTGGCCGAGCGCATCCAGGTCGGCCTCCTCAACATCATGGAGGAGCGGGACGTCCAGATCCGGGGCTACAAGGTGCGGCTGCCGCTCGACCTCTATGTGGTCGCCAGCGCCAACCCCGAGGACTACACGAACCGCGGCCGCATCATCACGCCGCTCAAGGACCGCTTCGGCTCCCAGGTGCGCACGCACTACCCGAAGAAGCTCGACCACGAGATCGTCATCATGGAGGCCGAGCGGACCGCGTTTCCCGTGGACGGCGTCCGGTCGGTGAGCCCCGAGTACATGAAGCAGATCGTGGCCGAGCTGACCCACCTGGCCCGCCAGTCGTCCGACATCAGCCAGCGCTCGGGCGTCTCGGTCCGCGTGTCCATCTGCAACTACGAGAACCTCCTGTCCAGCGCGCTCAAGCGGGCCATCCGCCTCGACGAGCGCCTGGCCGTACCGCGGGTCAGCGACCTCGGCGCCCTGGTCGCCTCCACTACCGGCAAGATCGAGCTGGAGACGGTCGGCGACGGCGGCGAGGACAAGATCCTGGGCCGGCTCCTGCACAAGGCGGTGCTCAACGTCTTCAACCGGGCGTTCAGCCAGCCGGAGCTGGCCGACGTGGTGAAGGGCTTCGAGGGCGGCGTCGCCGTGCAGGCCTCCGACACGATGCCGTCGTCGGAGTACGTGAAGCAGGCCGGCCAGATGCCGGGGCTCCGGGCGGCGGCCGCCAAGCTCGGCGCGACCGAGCCCGCCGCCCTGGCCGCGGCCATCGAGTTCGTCCTGGAAGGCCTGCACCTCTCCAAGAAGCTCAACAAAGACGTCCAGGCCGGCCGCTACCGCTACCGGAGCTGAGCGATGCCCGTGACGCGCGGTGGTCGGTAGCGATGCCGCTGTATCGGTATTCGCGGTGGGACGGGACGCAGAAGGTCGAGCTCGACGCCGAGGGGTTGCTGGCGGCAATGGCCGACGACCTCCTCGCCGACGGCGATCCCTGGCGGGCGCTGCGCCGCCTCATGCAGCAGGGGGCGCGCCTGCCCGAGGGTCAGCGGATGCCGGGGCTGAAGGACCTGCTGGACCGCCTGCGGCGCCAGCGGCAGCAGCGCCTGGACCGGTACGATCTCGGCTCGAGCCTGGAGGACATCAAGAAGAAGCTCGACGACATCGTGCAGACCGAGCGCCAGGGCATCAAGGACCGGACCCCCGAGGGTCCGCAGCGCGCCCGGCGCGAGCAGAAGCTCGACGCGATCCCGCCCGACCCGGCCGGGCGGCTGCGCGATCTGCAGCAGTACGACTTCGTCAGCCCCGAGGCCAAGCAGAAGTTCGACGAGCTGCTCGCCTCGCTGCGCCAGCAGATGATGCAGCCGATGTTCAGCTCCATGCAGCAGGCGCTCCAGAACATGACGCCCCAGGACCTCGCCCGCATGCGGGAGATGATGCAGGACCTCAACCGCATGCTGCGCCAGAAGGCCGACGGCGAGGAGCCGGACTTCGACGCGTTCATGGCCAAGTGGGGCCAGAACTTCCCCGGCGTCGAGAGCCTCGAGCAGCTCATCGAGCAGATCGGCCGCCAGATGGCCGCCATGCAGTCGCTCATGCAGAGCCTGTCGGCCGAGCAGCGGCAGCAGCTCGACGAGATGATGCGCGGGCTGATGCTGCAGGACGAGCGGCTGGAGGCGCAGATGCGCCAGCTCGCCATGAACCTGGCGGAGTTCCTTCCGCTCGACGAGATGGCCCGGCGCTACCCCTTCAAGGGCGACGACGAGCTGTCGATGCAGGAAGCCATGCGGCTCATGCGCGAGATGCAGGAGCTGGACGATCTCGAGCGCGAGATCCGCGGCGTGCGCGCGCTGGAGGACCTCGAGCAGTTCGACCGCGAGCGGGTCGAGCGCCTCCTCGGCCCCGAGGCGGCCGAGGACCTCGAGCGGTTGCAGGAGCTGACCCGGCAGCTCGAGGACGCCGGCTACCTGGAGCGGCAGGGCGACGAGCTGGCCCTGACCGCGCGGGCCATCCGCAAGATCGCCGACCAGGCGCTGCGCGAGGTCTTCGCCGTCCTCAAGCGCGACCGCATCGGCGGCCACGCCATGCAACGCCGCGGCGCCGGCGGCGACCAGACCGACGAGACCAAGGCCTACGAGTTCGGCGATCCGTTCCTGCTCGACCTCAAGGAGACCGTGATGAACGCGCTCGAGCGCGGGGGGCCGGGCACGCCGATCCGGCTGGCGCCGGGCGACTTCGAGGTCTACCGCACCGAGCTGCGCACGCAGGCGGCCACCGTGGTGATGCTCGACATGAGCCGCTCCATGCTCAACAACGGCTACTTCCTGCCCGCCAAGAAGGTCGCCCTGGCGCTGCACGCGCTCATCCGCGGGCAGTTTCCCCGTGACGCCCTGTACATCGTGGGCTTCTCGCTGTACGCGCGAACGTTCACGCCCGAGCAGCTGCCGACCCTGTCGTGGAGCGAGTGGAACATCGGCACCAACATGCACGCCGGCTTCGCGCTGTCCCGGCGGCTCCTCGGCAAGCACAAGGGCGGCACCAAGCAGATCCTGATGGTGACCGACGGCGAGCCGACCGCGCACCTGGAGAACGGCGTCGCCGACTTCGCCTACCCGCCGACGCCGCGCACGTTCCAGGAGACGCTCAAGGAAGTGCAGCGCTGCACGCGCGAGGGCATCACGATCAACACGTTCATGCTCGAGCGCAGCTCGTACCTGGTCGGCTTCGTCGAGGACATGGCGCGCATCAACCACGGCCGCGCGTTCATGGCCTCACCCGACCGCCTGGGCGAGTACGTCGTGGTCGACTTCGTCCGCTCCCGTCGCCGCGTCGTCGGTCGCTGACCGGACCTCCCCCTCCGCGGGCGCGAGGCGTCTAGTCGCGCCGCAGCCAGTGACGGAACGTCCGCACGATCTCGTCGACGTCCGACCTGGCCCTGCTCTTCACGATCCGCCAGTCCCCCCGGATCTTGTCGATCAGATCGCGACCGGGCGCCGAGGCCGAACCGGTCCGGCGCTCCAGCGCCGGGATCTCCGGCTCCGGCAGCGTGGCCGGGTCGGCCTGCGCCGTGTCCGTCGGCTGGGGACCGGCGCCACGGCTCTCGGCGCCCGGCGGCTCGACGGCCCGCGTCTCCACCACCGCGGGCGGCGGTACGGGCGCTCGATCCGCCGGTGACGCCGACACCTCCGGCTCGGACGAGGCGATCCCGGTCGACGGCGCGACATCGACGACCGCCGCGGGAGCGGGCGGCGCCGGCGTCTCGACCCGCGGGGGCGGCGTGAGCACCCGCGCCGGCGCCCGGTCGGCCTCCACCTCCGCGCGCGCGACGGCCGGCGTCGTCTCGCGCGGCGGCGGCTCCACCGGTCGAGGCTCGGCCTCCGCGACGGACAGGCTCGCGTGCAGCGCGCGCGGCGCGGGTTGCGGCGCCGCGACCAGTTCGCCTTCGGCCGGCGCGAGGGATCGCGGCGGCAGGTGGCGCGACTGGACGGTGAGCACGATGCCCACGCTGATCGCGACGCCGAAGCAGGCCCCGGCGCCCGCGTACGCGAGTCGAACGAGCAGACGGGGGCGGCCATCATGCCGGGCCGCCACACCGTCGGCCGAGCGAGGGTCTTCCCGGCGCTCAGCCACCAGCGCCAGCCAGCCGAGCGTGAGCGAGGCGAGCAGGCAGACCCCGATCACGCCGGCAAGCGTCCCCGGACGAGATGAATGCTCCTGCCTCGAGACCGAGACCTGCGGCGTCGGCCCTCGCTTCTCCTCGTGCAATTGCTCGGCTCTGGCGTAGGCCGCCGGGCGCACGGGAGCATGGGGACGCCACGCCACCGCGAGCGTGAGGGCGGCGAGCACGACCAGCCCGAGCCCGAGCGCCGCGCTGGAGATGCGTCGGTGACCTCCGCGCCACCGCGGGACCGCGCCGCAGTCGGGACAGGAGGAGAGGGCCGACGACACGCGCCGACCGCAGACCGAGCAGGCACCCGTGGGAGAGAGGCTGAGCAGGGCGATCAGGGTCTTCACCGCGCACCGTGCCTTCCTGGCCGGTGCGGGCGGGCGACGCCCCTCGTAGCCGCTTCCCGCAGGTACCGACCGAGTGCCGGCGAGTGTACCTCAGCCCGGAGCCGTCGGCCACGCGTCGACGGTGGGCATCGCTCGGTCCGGGATGACGCTCAGCGCGTCGGGCGGGTGGGATCGGCGCGTGGGCCGTCGGCCATGTAGCTGCTCTCGATCTGATAGCGCGCGGCCGTCGCGGCCCATTCGTCGGATCGGCCCCACGCGAGCAGCTTCTCGTCGCCGAAGAGGAACCAGTACGGCACCGCCGCGGACGTCTCGCCGATCCGCGCCTCGGCGATCTCGACGTGACCGTAGCGCGGAGAGCGCGCGCCGGCCCGCAGCCTGATCCCCTCGATTCGCATGAGCGAGCCGTTCTGTCGCTCGAACGAGGTGGCCAGGAGGCCGAAGACCCTGTCCTTCGTGTCGCCGACCTGGACGGACGCGAGACGGCCGTGCGGGTGATAGCTCACGGACGCCAGCATCGGGGTCGGCGCGCGCGCGGGCACCGGGGGCGTGAGCGCCGGCCCCTGGACCGGTGGGGCCGTCCGGGGCGGCAGCTCGGCCGGCCGGGCGCTCGAGCCGGTTGGCGGGACGGCTGCGGCCAGCGTCCGCGAGGTTTCCCGCGCCGGCCCGGGCCTTGACGATGCTGCGGGTGTCGATACCGCTGGCGCGGAGGGCTTGGCGACCGCCGGAGGCTCGGGTCGGCTCGGCGACGGCCTCGACCGCACCGGCACATCACGCGCCGGCCTGGAGGGCTCCCGGCGGGCGGCCGTTCCCCGGTCGGCCGACGAGGGCTCGCGACGAGCGAGCGCATCCTGGTCGGGGGCGACGGATTCCCGTGACGTGGAGGCCGGCTCGCGCGGCGAGACCGGTCTGGGGTCGGGCGTCGACATCTCCGCGAACGCCGTCACCCTGCGCTCCACGGCGGGCGGCTCGGCGGGGGTGATGTCCGCCGGAGCGCCGACGCGGCTGGTCGTCGTGTCGGTCTCCGCGACCGGCGCGGGCGCTTGATGCTGGGTCAGCCGGACCACGATCGTGATGCCGACGAGGATCGCGACCCCCGCGACGAGGCCGGTGCCGAGCACCCGGCGACGACGCCGCAGCCGTTCCCCGCGCGCGAGGAACTCGCGGATGTCCCGGAGCTTCGCTTCCTCCTCGCCGAGATCCGACCAGTCGACGTCAGGCTCGGCGGTGGTCTGCCCGATCTCCCGGCCGTATTCCATCAAACCCATCCGAGTGTCAGACAAGCTACCGCCGAAGTGCACGAGGTCCAAGTCCTTTGTGACGCGCTCCGGCACCGTCGCCATCGCCGAGGCCGCGAGGCCGTAGCTGGACCGACCCCGACGATGGCGCAGCCAGCCCAGCGAAGTCGAGTACTTGGCCGCCAGGCGCGAGCCGCCCGACCGCGACCCCGGGGTGGGACCCACCGCCCGGTCTCGGGCAGCGGCCCGGGGTCAATCAATTGACTCGGGGCCGGGCGTCGTCTAGTGTCCCCTCGTCAGCGAACTTCACGCCGAGCGCAGAGGAGCGGACATGGGGACCTTCAACATCTGGATGAACGGCCGGCTGGTACCTCAGGAGCAGGCGGTGCTGCCGGTGAACAGCGCGGCGGTCTTCTATGCGACCAACGTCTTCGAGGGCCTGCGCGCCTACTGGAGCGAGCGCGACGGCGAGATGTACGGCTTCCGCCTGGCCGACCACTTCGCGCGGCTGCGCGAGTCGATGAAGATGATGCGGTTCAGCGTCCCCTACAGCGACGACGACCTGTTCGAGGCCGTGCGCACGGTGGTGGCCGGCAACGAGCTGCGCGAGGACATCCACATGCACATGGTCGCCTACGTGGCCTCGCCCGGGCTCGACGCGACCACGCCCACGGGGCTCTACATCAACCCGCGCAAGCGCCCGCGCGTGATGGAGGGCAACGGGCTCAAGTGCAACGTCTCGTCGTGGACGCGCACCTCCGACAACGCGATCCCGATCCGGCTGAAGTCCGGCTCCAACTACCAGAACGGCCGCCTGGCTATCTTACAATCCCGGGCCGACGGCTACGATCAGCCCATCCTCCTGAACCGGCACGGCAAGGTGGCCGAGGGCAGCGGCGCGACGTTCTTCATGGTGCGGAAGGGACGCATCGTGACGCCGACCACCAGCAGCGACATCCTCGAGTCCATCACGCGCACGACGCTGATCGAGTACGTGTGTCCGCAGGTGCTCGGCATGGGCGTGGTCGAGCGCGACATCGACCGCACCGAGCTGTACGTCGCCGAGGAGGCGTTCTTCTGCGGCAGCGGCTACGAGATCACGCCGATCCTGTCGATCGACCGCTTCCCGCTCGGGACCGGTGACGTCGGCCCCGTGACCAAGCGGATCTCGTCCGCCTACCTGGACCTGGTCCGCGGCGTCGACACTCGCCACCCCGAGTGGCGCACGCCCACCTACAAGCCGGTCACGGTGTAGCGACGCGCGTGGAAGCCGGTACCGCCCGAGCCCGGCGCCCGCGGCCTCGGCGGCCTCGGTGGCCGGGCTCGGGCGGTACCGACTTCCACGAGGGTCAGTAGCGTTTTCTTCGGGCAGTGAGGTTCGACGTCGGCATCGTCAACAACCAGCCCGTTCCGGTCGTGGTGCGGCAGGCGCAGCTGGCCGAGGAGCTGGGGTTCGACACGGTCTGGGTCACCGACTCGCACCTCGTGTGCCGCGAGCTGTGGGTGACCCTGACGGCCTGCGCGCTCGGCACGAAGCGGATCCGGCTCGGTCCCGGCGTCACCGTCCCGCACACCCGTCACTGGTCGGTCACGGCCGGCGCGATCGCGACGCTGGAGGAGATGGCGCCGGGCCGCGTCGTGCTCGGCATCGGCACCGGCGGCAGCAGCGCGGAGACGATGGGCGTGAGCGTGCAGCGCGCCGCGCGGATCGCCACGCTGGAGACGATGACCACCTCCATCCGTCGTCTGCTGGCCGGCGCCACCGCGCCCCTGGACAGCGGCGTCGACAGCCGCCTGGCCTGGCTGGACGGGCCGCGCTCGATCCCGCTGTTCGTCGCCGGGTCCGGGCCCCGCATGCTCGAGGCCGCCGGTCGTCTGGGCGACGGAGCCATCATGTACGCGGGCACCGATCCCGTTGTCCTGCGCGCGGGCCTGGAGTGTGTCGCCCGCGGCGCGGCGCAGCAAGGGCGGCGCCTGGCCGACCGCCCGGTGCTGCTGTGGACGCCGACCGCGGTCGACCGCGACCGCGCGCTCGCGCGCGATCACGTGCGCGGGCGCGTGGCGTCGGCCATGCGCCACCCGCTTCCGGTGGTGCTGTCACCCGAGGACCAGGCGGCGGTGCGGCGGCTTCGCGACGCCTATGACTCGTATCAGCACGCCACGGCGGCCTCGCGCCACCGCGAGCTGGTCCCCGACCGCTTCGTGGACATGCTGGCGCTGGCCGGCGATCCCGAGGAGGTGCGCGAGCAGGTCCGCCGCGTGGCGAGCGTGCCGGAGATCGCGCGGATCATCGTCCTGCCGCAGAATCCCGGTCAGGGATTCATCGAGCGGGAGGCCATCCTCAGGACGTTCGCCGAGCAGGTGATCGCGCGTCTGTGAACGGCTCGAACAGCTCGATGGGGTTCCCGGAAGGGTCCTCGACGAGGATCTGCCGGCCCCCGTTGCCGGTGACGATCTCGCTGCGGAACACGCAGCCGTCGGCTTTCAGCTTCGCGACCGTCCCCGCCAGGTCGGCGACCTCGAGCTGGATGCGATTCCAGCCGCCGGGCGCCGGCGCCCGGCCGTCGGGCATCGCCTGTCCGGCGCCACCGGCGCCGGGGCGGTTGAGCAAGAGGTGCAGCCCGCCCCGGGACAGGCGCGCGAAGCCGGGCGCGGGGTGGATGTCGAGGTCGAACCCCAGCCGACCGGTGTAGAAGGCGATCGCGGTGTCGACGTCGGCGACGATGTAGCGGACGCTGACTTTCGCCATACGAACGGATTCTCCCACGGCCCGCGAGCGCGTCCAGCGGAGGTCAGCGGATCGCGCGCGAGGCCCGGGCCCTTCCGGTCAGCCACGCCTGGAAGGCGCCGGCGTCCGTGAACAGCGCGTGCGGCCGCGTCGCCGCCAGCTCGGCCTCGATTGCGCTCGGCGCCCACGCCGCCGCCACCCCGAGCACGCCGGCCTGCTCCGCCGCCTGCATGTCGGCGACGGCGTCGCCGACATAGACGACCTCCACGGGCGCGACACCCCAGGCGGCGACGACCCGGGCGATGGCGGCCGCCTTCACCACGCCGGACGGCGAGCCCGTCTCGACGTGGTCGAACGTCCCGTCGAGGCCGAAGTGGCTGAGCGACATCGCGGTGGTCTGCGGCCCCTTGCCCGTCACCAGCGCCAGCGGGACGCGCCACCGGCGAAGCTCCTCGAGCGCGGAGGCCACGGGCGGAAACACGCGCGGGCAGAACGCGAGGTGACGCCGGTACTCATCGAGCAGCACGGTGAGCGCGTCCCGCCAGCAGTCCGGCATCGCCCGCTGCACCATGCCCTCCTCGCTGGGCCCGAAGAGCGCGCGGATCTCGGCGTCGGTGTAGCGAGGTCCGCCGAGCTTGTCGCAGGCGGCGCGGAACGCCGCGTAGCAGGCCGGCAGCGTGTCGGCCAGGGTGCCGTCGAGGTCGAAGATCGCCCCGGCCAGTCTCATCCCGAACCGAAGTCCACTGCCGTCGTGTTGCCACCACTGATGACCACCCCGACCCGCTCGCCCGGCGCCGGCACGTAGGCGCCGCACAGCAGCGCGGCGAGCGCGGCGGCCCCGCCCGGCTCGGCCACGATGCGGACGGCGTCCCACAACCGTCGCTGGGCGGCCGCGATCGCGTCGTCGGGCACGAGCACCACGCGCGCCACGTGGGCCCGGGCGATGGGGAACATCAGCGCGCCCACGCGCCGGGGCGCCAGCGAGTCGGCGGCGATGCCGCCGGCCGGCGCATCGACCGGGCCGCCGGCCTTCAGGGCCTCGGTCAGGGTGGGCGCTGCCTCCGGCTCGACACCGATGACCGTCACGCCGCCCGCGTACCACGCGGCGACGCCGCCGATCAGCCCGCCGCCGCCGACCGCGACCAGCACGGTGTCGAGCGCGGGCGCCTGGCCTTGCAGCTCGAGGCCGAGCGTGCCCTGCCCCAGCAGCGTTTCGGCCTGGTCGTAAGCGTGCACCGGCAGGGCGCCGGAGTCACGCACCCACGCCTCGCTGGCCGCCAGCGCGTCGGCGTAGCGGTCGCCGACGACGACGAGGTCGGCGCCGTAGCTCCGGATGCGCGCGATCTTGGCGGGCGAGGAGACGGTCGGCACGAAGATCCGGGCGCGCATGCCGAGCGTCATGGCCGCGAACGCGACGGCGGCGCCGTGGTTGCCGCCCGACGCCGCCACGACCCCGGCGGCGGGAATCGTCCGCAGCAGGAGGTTGGCGAAGGCGCCGCGCGCCTTGAAGGAGCCCGAGTGCTGGAGCAGCTCGAGCTTGAGAGTCAGCGCAGACGCCGCCAGGCCGACGTCGGCGCCGCGCAGCTCGAGCACGGGGGTCACGCGGACGTGCGGGCGGATCACCCGCTCCGTCTTCTCGATCGCGGCCCGATCGATCGAGGGCGACGTGGTGGCGGTGACGGCGGATGGGGCGCAACTGAGCGTGCGGCGGTAGCGGGTCTCGTCGGCGTCGGCCCCGAGCACGTTCTGCCGACGGTGGACGTCGTCGTGACGCCAGCCCGCTGCCTCGTAGAAGCGGCGGGCCCGGGCGTTGCCCGGGTGGACCCACAGGACGGCGTCGGCGAAGCCGCTCTCGCGCAGATGCCCGACGCCGGCGGCGAGCAGGGCGCTTCCCACGCCGCGGCTCCAGTGGTCCGGATCGACGTTCAGGGCGTGGACTTCCCCGGTCCGCGAGGCGCCGTCGTCCGACGCCGGACCGACGACGATGAAGCCGACCACGCGGCCGTCTTGCTCCGCTCCGAACCGCGCGCCGCCGGGCCGGCGAGGCACGTCGGCCAGTGCGCGGGTCCAGAACGCCGCCCGCTCGGCGACCGTGAGGCTGGTCAGGTAATCGGCGGGAAGGAGCCCGCGATAGGCTGCCTGCCAGGCCCGGACGTGGACGGCGCCGACGGCGTCGGCGTCGTCACGCCGAAGCGGTCGGACGCTCAGCCGCGCGGCTTCACCCACGTCTCCGACCACGCCAGGCACGCGCTGGAGGAGTCGCGGTCGCCGCGCTTCTCGGCCCACACCTGACCGGCGGCGAAGCGGCCGTTCAGCTCGATCTGCGCCGAGCGGGCCGGGAAGAACGTGCTGAACACGCCGATGGGCCGGTTGTTCGTGCCGGGCGCCATCGTGAGCACGAAGGGCTCGAGGGTGTCCCACCACGTCATGCGGATGTGGTCGGTCGCGGAGTCGATCGCCTCGACGGCGGTCGAGCGGGCGTCGCCGCTGCGCGCGAAGGTGGCGGCGATCACGGGGATCGTGGCCTCGGCGAAGGCCGGGAACAGCAGGTGCTCGATCGAGCGCTGCAGCCAGCGCGCCACCGCGGCGTTGTCGCTGTAGATGCGCACCTTGCCGTCGGTCAGCTCGCTCTGGGCGAACAGCGCGTGGCCGCTGCCGGCCGCGCACCACAGCACCCGCCAGTGGCTGAGCCGCGTGGCCAGCGTCTGGCCGCCGTCGTGGCTGAGTCGGATGAACGAGTTCTCGCCCGTCATGAGGACGGCGTTGGGATCGACCGGAGAGGCCATCGGGCTAGCTCCTCTGGGAAGCGGCCGCCGCGACTTCCACCCGGGCGTCGTTGTAGCAGGCGCCCTCGCAGATGTCGGCGTGAGTGGCGGGGGCCAGGGCGGAGACGGTCTGGTCGTTGTCGCTGGTGCGGAACCAGGCGCCCTTCAGGGACGACACGACGCCGCGGGGCACGCCGTCGGTGACCCGCACGGGCAGGCGGACCTCGCCGAGGTCGTTCCACATCCGCGCCGTCTGCCCGTCGCGCAGGCCGCGCGGGCGGGCGTCGTCGGGATGGATCTCCAGCACGGGCACGTCGTCGCTGGTGCGGGTGCCGCCGAACGTCGAGGTGATCCGCTGGTCCGAGGCCGGCGAGATCAGGGTCAGCGGATACGACGAGGCGACGGGGCGGAACGACGGCAGGCGCGCGCCGTACTTCTTGTCGAGGTAGGGCGAGGCCAGGTCGACCTTGCCCGACTCCGTCGCCGGGAAGACGTTCCCGAACAGGATCGCGTCCTCGCCCCGCACGGTCATGGCCAGCGCCCGGTCGAGCGGCAGCTCGCTGGGGCGCACGCCCCCCAGCCGGGCGTCGGCCGGATCGATGGCGTCGTCGATCAGCTCCAGGTCGGTCGCGCGGAAGCACGGCTCGCTGAAGCCGAAGCGCGCGGCCAGGCGCCGGAAGATCTCCATGTTCGACAGCGCCTCGCCCTGCGGGGGGATCACGGGCTCGGCGCGCTGCAGCCAGTGCTGGCCGTAGGCGGCGAAGACGTCATGGTGCTCGAAGTGCGTGCAGGCGGGCAGCACCACGTCGCAGTAGCGCATGCTGTCCGTCATGGCCACCTCGATCCCGGCCAGGAACAGGTCCTCGCGCTCGAGCCCGCGCCGCATGCGGTTCTGGTCGGGATGCACGACGACCGGGTTGTGGTTGTAGATGACGACGGCCTTGATCGGCGGCTTCAGCGTGGGATCGGTGAGGTGCCGGCCGGCGTCCACGATGTTCAGGGTCCGGGTGCCGGGCGGGACCAGGTCGGGCCGCTGCAGCCGCGCCGGTGTCTTGGGGAACGCGTACGACGCGCCGTTGACGAGGCCGCCGCCGGGCACGCCGAACTTGCCGGCCAGCGCCGGGAGCGCGAAGATCGCGCGGATCCCGCTGCCGCCGTTCTGGTTGCGCTCCAGCCCGTTGCCGACGCTGATGGCCGCCGGTGAGATCGTCACGTACCACTCGGCGAACCGCGCCACGTCGCCCTCGCTCAGCCCGCAGGTCTGGGCGGCGCGCGCGATCGTCCAGGGACGGGCCAGGGCCATGAACTCCTCGAACCCCGCCACCCAGCGGTCGACGAATCCGCGGTCGAGCGCGCCGCGGCGCTCGAGCTCGGCCGCCACCGCCCAGGCCAGCACCACGTCGGTGCCGGGTCGCAGGGCCAGGTGCAGGTCGGCCTGCTCGGCGATCTTCGTGCGGCGCGGGTCCACCACGACGACGCGGCCCCCGGCGCGGCGCACCCGGTTCAGGATCGGCATGAGGTGGAGGTTCGACCACGTGACGTTGCTGCCCCAGGCGACGACGAGACGCGAGTGCTCGGCCTGCTCGGGCCGGATGCCCGGCACCGTCCCGAACGTCCCCACCCAGGCCTCCGTGCGGATGCCGCCGCACAGCGGCTTGCGGTCGAGCAGGCTGGCGCCCAGCCGGTGGAAGAAGCGCAGATCCATCGAGCCCGCCGCCAGCAGGCCGTGGGGCCCGCCGTAGTTCAGCGGCATCACCGCCTGCGGCCCGTGCTCGGCGACCACGGCGCTGATCCGGTCGTGCACGATGTCGAGCGCGTCGTCCCACGAGATCGGCGCGAAGCGTCCCTCTCCCTTGCGGCCGATGCGCCGGAGCGGCGTGGTGAGGCGGCGCTCGCCGTGCACGAACTCGGGATAGGCCTTCGGCACCTTGGCGCACAGCACGCCGTCCGTGTACGGGTTGGCGCGGGAGCCCCGGATGTTGACGATCCGCGCGTCCTCCACCGTGACGGTGAGGCTGCAGGTGTCGGGACAATCGAGCGGACAGACGCTGGCGTGCTCGGTCTTCATGGGGTGCAATGCTGCCGTCCGGATGGCGCCGCCGTCAAGTCGGCGATTGGCCGGGTCGTCGAGCCAAGATCCGGGTCAGCCACGCGCCGATCTCGCGGATCTCCGCGTCGCAGACGGCGTGCGGCATCGGGTACTCGTGCCACTCGACCGGGTATCCGAGCCGGGCCAGGACCTCCTGGCCGAGCCGGGCGCGCGCCAGGGGGATGAGCGGGTCGCCGGTCCCGTGCGCCATGAAGATCGGCACATCGCGGTTGGCCGGGCTGCGCTCGCCGGCGACGAGCTCGCCGAGCGGCAGGTAACAGGACAGGGCCATGATCCCGGCCAGACGCTCGGGATGGCGCAGGCCCGTCTGCAGGGCCATCGCGCCGCCCTGGGAGAAGCCGGCCAGGACGAGCCGGCCGGCCGACACGCCGCGCGCCTTCTCCCGCGCGATCAGCGCCTCGACGTGCTTCTGCGACTGGCGGATCCCCTGCTCGTCCTCGCGCCGCGCCCCGGCCTCGGGCCGGATGTCGTACCACGCGCGCATGACCATGCCCCCGTTGATGGTCACCGGCTGCATCGGCGCGTGGGGGAACACGAAGCGCACCGCGAGCGATCCGGGCAGGCGCAGGAGAGGAACGATGTCGACGAAGTCGTGCCCGTCGGCGCCCAGGCCGTGCAGCCACACCACCGCCGCGTCCGGCGACGCCGCGCTCTCCACCTCCAGCGCCTCGAGCAACGCGTCGGCCACTGACGCAGTATCGCACGCTGGAACCCCGTCAGCCGCGGGCGGGGATGGAGATCGTCACGCGGCAGCCGTGCTCGCCGCCGGGGTCGGTCGTGGCGGCGCCGACGCTGATGGCGCCCCCGTGCACCTCGGCGACGCGACGCGCGAACGTCAGGCCGAGCCCCACGCCCGCCGGGCCGGCGCCTCCGGGGGTCCGGGCAGCGTCGAGACGGAAGAACGGATCGAGGACCCGCTCGCGGGCCTCGGGCGCGATCCCGGCGCCGGCGTCGGTGACGCTCAGCGCCACCCGGTCCCCGTCCCGCGCGGCCTCCAGCGTGACGGGGGGCGCTCCGTACTTGAGGGCGTTGTCGACCAGGTTCCAGACCGCGCGGCGCAGCAGAACCTCGTCGGCGACCACCGTCAGCGGCGGACCGTGGAGGAGGCGCACCGCGGCCGTCCCGGCTTCCGCATCGCGTCGGGCGCGCTCGGCGAGCCCGGCCAGCAACGCGCGCACGTCGACCTCGGCCAGACGCGTGGGCAGGCCCGTCGCCTCCAGGCGCGCGGTGGCCAGCACGTCGTCGATCAGGCGCTCGAGCTCGGTGAGGTCCCGCTCGGCGTCGGCCAGGCGCGCCTCGCCGGCGCCGTCGCGCGGCAGCAGCGCCAGGGCCATGCGCAGGCGCGCCAGCGGCGAGCGGAGCTCGTGCGACACGTTGGCCAGCAGCTCTTTCTGTCCCCGCATCGTGCGCTCGACGCGCTCGGCCATCTCGTTGAACGCGTGGGTCAGCTCGGTGATCTCACCGACGGGCGCGTGGCCGCGCCGCCACCAGCGACCCCGAGGGCGCGACTCGGGAACGCGGGCGGCGAGGTCGCCGCCACCGAGGCGGCGCGCGGCCTCGGTGAGCCGCTCCAGCGGCTGCGACAGGCGGCGCGCGAGCGGCCCGCTGGCCAACGCGAGCCCGAGCAGGACTGCGGTCACGAACAGCAGCGGGCGCGCCAGCCCCGGCGGTCCGAAGTGGCGCGGCGCCACCACCTGCACGATGGCGACGACACGGCCCGACCCCCCGTCGCGGACCGGCGCCAGGGCGTACGGAGCGGGCCGCGCCCGCGTCAGCACGCGCCCGGAGCGGACGGCGGCCAGGGCGTCGGCCGGCGGCGAGACGCCCGCAGCCCCGGCGCGCGCGCGCACGTTGCCCTCGAGATCCCGCACGCTGACGTCGAGGTCGAGGTCCGCGCGCAGCCGCTCGACGAGGGCGGTCAGCCCGGCCGGATCGTCGATGCGCTCGGCCGCCAGGGCCGCCACGTGCCGCGCCATGCGCTCGCCGATCTGCCGGAACGTCGCGCCCCGGCCGACGAGCGCGAACACCAGGCTGGTGGCCGCCCCCACGACGAGCAGCACGACGAGCGAGTGCAGGTAGACGCGCGAGCGCAGCCTCACCGGCCCGGCTCCGGCCGCACCAGCGCGTAGCCGACGCCGCGGACCGTCTTGATATAGCGCGGCGTCTTGGGGTCCCGCTCGAGCTTGGCGCGCAGCTTGGAGACGTGCACGTCGATCGAGCGGTCGAACGCCTCGTAGGCCTGCCCGCGCAGGGTGTCCATCAGCTGCTCGCGCGAGAGCACGCGACCGCCGGCGCGGGCCAGCGCGGCCAGCAGCTCGAACTCGTGGTGGGTCAGCCCGACGCGCCGGCCCTCGAGCGTCACCTCGCGCGCGTCGTAGTCGATCGCCAGGGCCCCGGCGCTGAAGCGGGCGCGGGCGGCGCCGCCGGTGCCGCGACGGAGGACCGCGCGGATTCGGGCCACCAGCTCGCGGGGGTTGAAGGGCTTGGCCAGGTAGTCGTCGGCCCCCAGCTCGAGGCCGACGATCTTGTCCACGTCGTCGCCGCGCGCGGTCAGCATCAGGACCGGCAGCGCCGTCCACTCCGGCGCGGCGCGGAGCCGGCGGCACACCTCGAAGCCGTCGACGCCCGGCAGCATCACGTCGAGCAGCACGACGTCGAAGCGTCCGCGGCGCAGGGCCGCCAGGCCGCGCTCGCCGTCGGGCGCGACCGTCACGTCCAGGTCGTGGCGGCCGAGGTACTCGGCCACCATGGCGGCCAGACGGGCGTCGTCCTCGACGAGGAGGACGGCCTGGCGGCTCCGCGTCATGCCCGCTACAGTACCCCGCTCAGCCGCCGTGGCCCGGCCGGTGGGCGCGGATCCAGTCGGCCACCGCCTTGCGCTGGGCGGGCGTCAGCACGTCGTGGACGTCGACGAGGGCCTGGCTGATGGCGTCGGCGACCCGCCGGTGGTCGGCCTCGTGCTGCGCGCGGAACGCCGCCAGCCGGCCGGCGTCGACCGAGTCGGCCTCGAACAGCGCGAGCGCCTCGGCCATGTGCGCGCCGCGCGCGTGCCGCTGCGTCTCGACCGCGGCGAAGGCGCGATCGCGCGCCGCGTAGATCTTCGCGCGCTGGTCCGCCGTCACCTTGGCCGGCTCCAGCGCCTCGTCGATCATCGCCGACGCCACGCGCTTCATCATGGCCGGCCGCCACGGCCCTCCGCCGTGGGCGAAGGCGGCCACCGCGGTCACCGTTCCCACACCCACCACCGCCGCCAGCGCACCCAGGATCGTCCGTCTCGTCAGCATGTCGTCCTCCTTGCGGGCCGGTTCTCCGGCTCCACACCCGAGGATCGAGGCCGCCTGTCACGCGCGTATGTGCGGATTGTAAAGTTTTGTCGCGCGTCCGGGAGGGTGGAGAGGCCGCGGCCGTCACTCGGCCCAGAGCGTGATCGGGGTGTCGCGCCCGCGCAGGGCGTGGGGGCCGCGTGGCTTGAGCCCGCCGAGCAGCGCGACGTCGGCGCCCTCGCGCTCCACGGCGCCCACGAACGCCTCGCTGGCCACGAGGCTGGCGCCCAGCTCCCGGGTGAGCGACTGCAGGCGGCTGGTGATGTTGATGGTGTCGCCCACCGTCGCGAAGGCCATGCTGCGCTCGCTGCCGATGTCGCCGAGCACCACCTGGCCGTAGTGCAGGCCGACGCCCATCGCCAGGGCCGGCAGCCCGGCGGCCGCGCGCTCGCGGTTCCAGGCGGTCAGCGCCGCCAGCATCCCGCGCGCGCAGGCCAGCGCGTCGGTGGCGTCGCGGGAGCCGACGTCGGGAACGCCGAAGGTGGCCAGCAGGGCGTCGCCGATGAACTTCTCCAGGCAACCGCCGTGGCGGAACACCGCGTCCTCCATCCGCCCGTGGAAATCGCGCAGCAGGCCCATGACCTCCTCCGGCGTCATGTCCTCGGCCAGCGTGGTGAAGCCCACGAGGTCGGCGAAGAGCGCGCCGACGGCCTGGCGGCGGCCGCGCCCGAGCGGCTGGTCGCGCCCGGCCAGCTCGTCGACCACCTTGGGCGAGAAGTAACGCGCCAGGTTGCCGCGCGCCCGCTCGGCCTCGGCCCGCTCGGCCACCAGGCTGCGCGAGCGCCGGACGAGCAGCGCCAGCCCGGCCGTCACCAGCAAGAACACGAGCACCTCGTTCTGGTACTTCAGCGTCGAGACGTAGGCGGGATGGAAGTACGTCGTGAGCACGGTCGCCATGTCGCGGCCGGTCGCGGGGTCGGTGACCGTCTCCGGGCGCCTCAGCACCCACAGGAAGGCCAGCGTCCAGGCCCCGGCGCCCGAGAGTCCCGTCCACAGCAGCAGCCTCGGCCGGAAGGAGAACGCGGCCTGCATGACGAGGATGAAGAAGAAGAGGAAGTTCGCATAGCGCAGCGGCATCGCCGCCGGCAGCCGCACCGTCGCGTAGGGGTTCGGCAGGACGATGTAGGCGGCCAGCGCCAGCGAGTCGGCGAGCATGAACACGTAGGGCGCCGTCGGTCGGGGTCCGCGCGCGTAGAGGGCGAGCTGGGCCAGCCCGGTCAGCAGGAAGAAGCCGCCGAACGCGAGCACCCGCGCGTGCGCGGCGCCGCGCTCCGGATTCGTGACGGCGGCCCAGGCGATGATCACGACGACGGCGACCGACCGCGCCGCCGCCGCCAGCATCAGACCGCGCCGCTCCTCGCGCGCGAACGCCGCCTCGAGACGATCCCCGGCCCCGAGGTCGGCCGGCGTCACCGTGGGCGGGGCGGGTGGGCCCGCACCGCGGCCTCGTCGATCTCGGTTCCCCAGCCCGGCGCGGTCGGCAGGATCAGGTGCCCGTCCTTGATGTCCGGCTTGACCGTCACCAGCTCGTCGTACCACGGCACGGTGTCGGGATCGATCTCCATGATCCGCAAGTTCGGCACGACGGCGCAGAAGTGCGCGTTCATCAGGGTGGCCAGGTGGCCGTAGAAGTTGTGCGGGGCGACGTTGACCTCGTAGGCGTCGGCCATCGCGGCGATCTTGACCGACTCGGCCACGCCGTTCCAGGGCGTGTCGACGATGGCGACGTCGACCGCCTGCGCTTCCAGGAAGGGCCGGTAGTCGCGCCGGCCGAACAGGCACTCGCAGGAGGCGACCGGGATCGTCGTGCGCGAGCGCAGGTAGTGCAGCGCCCGCGCGTCCCGGGTGTCGCACTCCACCCAGAAGATGTCGAACGGCTCGATGGCCCGCGCGATCTTCAGGAACCCTTCCGTCTTGAAGTTGAAGTTCAGGTCCACCAGGATGTCGACGTCGGGGCCGGTGCCGTCCCGGAAGGCGGCCAGCTGCTCGCGGATGGCCTTCAGCACGTGGCGGTCGGCGTTGAGCTCGGGAAACCCGGGCCCGCGGCGCGCGAAGCCCGGCGAGTGCAGGTAGGGCTCGGCGCCGAGCACGAACACGTTGGTCTTGAGGGCGGTGTAGCCGCGGCTCACCACCTCCTTGCCCGCGTTCACGCAATCCTGCAGGCTGCGCAGCGGCGGGATCTGCATCTCCTTGGACCACTGCAGCCGGTACGTCCCGCAGTGCGACCAGTAGAGGCGGACGCGGTCGCGAACCGGCCCGCCGAGCAGCTCGTAGACCGGCACCCCGAGCGCCTTCGCCTTGAGGTCGAGCAGGGCGTTCTCGATGGCGCCCAGCGCCTGCTGGATGACGCCGCCCGCGGCCTGCCGGCGCACCGCGTAGAGCTGGGTGACGATGGCCTCGTAGGCGCGCGGATCCCGCCCGATCACCATGGGCGCCAGGCCGTCGATCACGGCGGAGACGCCCAGGCCGCCGAACGACTCGTTGTACTCGCTCCACCCGACCAGCCCGTCGTCGGCCGTGAGCTTGAGGAAGTCGAAGTTCCGGTGGCCGGCGTCGGCGTGCAGGTGCTCCACCCTGGCGATCTTCATGTCGTCGTCTCCGGAGGGGCCGGGTCGGGCGGCGTGGCGCGGCCGAGCACGCCCAGGACCCACGTGTAGTCGAAGGCGAGCTCGCGCAGGGCGTCGTAGCGCCCCGACGAGCCGCCGTGGCCGGCCGCCATGTTGATCTTGAACAGCAGCGGAGGATGCCCGCCGTTCAGCGCGCGCAGCCGGGCCACCCACTTGGCCGGCTCCCAGTACATGACCTGGCTGTCGTTGAGCGAGGTGCGCACCAGGATCCGCGGGTACGGACGGGGGGCGAGGTTGGTGTACGGGCAGTACGCCTTCATGGCCTCGTACTGATCGCGCGCCTTGGGGTTTCCCCACTCCTCGAACTCCCCCACCGTGAGCGGCAGCGTCTCGTCCAGCATCGTGTTGATCACGTCCACGAACGGCACGCGCAGCAGGGCGGCGTGGGCGAGGTCGGGGCGGAGGTTCAGCACGGTCCCGATGAGCAGTCCGCCCGCGCTGCCCCCCTCGATGACCAGGCGATCGGCGGCCGTGTAGCGCCGGGCGATCAGCGCGTCGGCGGCGGCGACGAAGTCGGTGAAGGTGTTGCGCTTGTTGAGCATCCGCCCCTCGTCGTGCCAGCGCTTGCCCAGCTCGCCGCCGCCGCGGATGTGCGCGATGCCCACGGTCACCCCGCGGTCGAGCAGGCTCAGCCGGGCCGACGAGAACGTGACCGGGTACGGGATACCGTAGGCGCCGTAGCCGGCCAGCAGCAGCGGGCTCGAGCCGTCCCGGACCGCGCCCGCGGGGTAGACGAGCGAGATCGGCACGCGGGTGCCGTCGGGCGCGGTGGCGTGGACCCGCTCGGAGCGGTACCGCGCCGGGTCGAAGGCGCCCAGCACCGGCGTGCGCTTGCGCAGCACCAGCCGCTGGCCGGGGACGTCGTAGTCGTACACGGAGGCCGGCGTGACGAACGACTGGTAGCGCAGCCGGTAGTCGGTCGTGTCGAACTCGGCGTTGACGTCGGAGGACACCTCGTAGGTCGGCTCGGGGAACTCGACGTGATGGGAGTCGCCGCCGTCCAGGTCGGTGATCCGCAGGCGCACCAGCCCGTCGGCGCGCTCGTGAACGACGTAGTGGCGCGCGAAGACGTCGACGTCCTCCAGCATGACGTCGTCGCGATGGGGGATCAGCTCCCGCCAGCGCCCGGGGTCCGGGTCGTCGACCGGCGCCACCACGAGCCGGAAATTGCGCCGGCCGCCGCCGTTGGTGCGGATGTAGAAGACGCCACGGCCGGGGCCGACCCCGTGCTCGACCCCGTACTCGTGGTCCTTCTCGCGCGCCAGCAGCAGCCGCCAGTCCTCGTCGAGGGCGTCGGCCGGCAGCCAGCGCACCTCGGTCGCCGTGAAGCTGCCGGAGCCGGCGAAGATCAGGGCCCGGCTGCGCGACCGCCACACCCCGAGCCGGAACAGCGCATCCGTCTCCTCGTACAGGAGCGGATCGTCCGCCACCGGGGCGCCGAGGCGGTGACGATGCAGGCGGTACGGTCGCTTGGCGTCGTCCTCGACGACGTAGAACAGTGTCGCCGAGTCGGCGGCCCACGCCACCGACGACACCTTCTCGATCCGCTCCGAGGCGACCGCCCCGCTCGCCAGGTTCTTCACGTGCAGCGCGTAGTCGCGGAAGCCGGTGTAGTCGAGCGTGTAGGCCAGCCAGCGGCCGTCGTCGCTCACCGCGTAGGCGCCGAGGGCCAGGAACTCGTGCCCCTCGGCCAGCGCGTTGAGGTCGAGCGTCACCTCCTCGGGCGCGTCGTCGGCCCGCTTGCGGCAGTGGATGGCGTACTGCTTGCCCGTCTCGGTGCGCGAGTAGTAGAGCCAGCCGCCGTAGGGGTACGGCACGCTGGTGTCGTCCTCCTTGATCCGCGCGAGCATCTCGCGGTACAGCGCGTCCTGGAAGGCCTCGGTCGGCTTGGTGACGGCGTCGGCGTAGGCGTTCTCCGACTCCAGGTAGGCGGTCACGTCGGGCGCGTCCTTCTCGCGCAGCCAGAAGTAATCGTCCTGACGGACGTCGCCGTGGATCTCGTCGATCTTCGGCACCTTCCGGGCGACCGGCGGCGTGGGCCCGACGGTCACGCCCGCCAGCCTTCCCAGTGCGTCAGCTCCTCCAGAGGCCGGCGACGGCGGCCCACCGATCGGGGGGGCGCGATCCGCGCGGGGTCGACGTACCCGAAGCCGATGACACGGTTGACGTGCAGGCCGGCCGGGACGCCCAGCAGCGCGCCCAGGTCGGTCTCGGCGACGTGGGCCGGACAGGAGCCGATCCCGTCGTTCCACGCCGCGACCATCATGTTCTGGGCGCAGCGCCCCGCGTCGTACTCGTGGCGCTCGGTCTGCACGATCGCGACGACCACGGCGGCGCCGGCCAGCCAGCGCGCCTGGGGGCCGAGCGCGGCGATGGCCGCCAGCCGCGCGCGATCGCGCACGACCACGAACCGGTTCGGCTCGCGGTTCTTGGAGCTGCCCGTCATGCGACCGGCCTGGAGGATCCGGCGCAGCGCGTCGTCGGACAGCGGCCGGGGCAAGAAGGCCCGCTGATCGCGCTTGTCGACGACGGCCCGGTAGGCGTCCATGACTGGAGACGCCCCGATTGTACGCGAGGGGGTCAGCAGCCGAGGCGGTCGGCGAGGTCGACGAAGCTGTCGGCGACGACGTCCCACGGCCGCGCCGGCCTGACGTCGGCCTTGCCGCCGGGGCCGTGCTCGAGGGGACGCGGTACGAACGCCGTGCGGAGGCCGACCGCGCTGGCGGCGGCCAGGTCGCCGTTGTGCGCGGCCACCATGAGGCACTGGTCGGGGCGGAGGCCCAGCATCGCCGCGGTGGTCAGATAGGCCTCCGGCTGCGGCTTGTAGTGACGGGCCACCTCGGCTCCGAGCACGGCGTCCCACGGCAGCCCCGCCCGGCGGGCCATGTTCACGATCAGGGCGACGTTGCCGTTGGACAGCGTGGCGAGGACGTAGCGCCGTCTCAGCCGCGTGAGCCCGGGGACCGCGTCCGGCCAGGGGTCGAGCCGGTGCCACGCGCGGTTGAAGTGCTCGATCTCCGCCTCGCTCAGGCCCGCGATCTTGAAGTCGACGAGTAGCTGGTCCAGCGCCATCCGGTGCAGCTCGTCGAGCTTCGTCCAGCCGATGGCTCCGGAGCGGACGCGGTCCAGGTTCGGCTGGTACAGCCCGCGCCAGGCGTCGGCGAACTTCGCCCAGTCCACCGCCAGGTCGTGGGACCGGCCCAGCGCCTCGCCCTCGCGGATGAGGCTGCTGCGCCAGTCGACGACCGTGCCGAACACGTCGAACGTGAGCGCCTGCACCGAGGCGGGATCGAGGGCCATGTGGCGGCGTTGGTACCACCGGCATCGTGGCCGTGTCAAGCGCGCGGAGCGCGAAGCGGCGCGCCCGAGCCGGCACGTGCGCTGCCGGCCCACCTGAGGCATCATCTCGTCGATGACCCCGTCGCCGGCCCTCACCGTTCGCACGATGTGCCCGATGAACTGCCATCCGACCCTGTGCGGGATGCTGGTCGACGTCGAGGACGGCCGGCTGACGGGCGTGCGCGGCGACCCCGACAACCCTGACAGCCGCGGCTTCCTGTGCGTGCGCGGGCAGGCGTCGCGCGAGATCATCGACAACCCCCGCCGGGTGCTGCAGCCGCAGATTCGGGTGCAGCGCGGGCGCGACGAGTGGCGGCCCGCCCCCTGGGACGAGGCGCTCGATCTGATCGTCGCGCGCATGCGAGCGGCCGGCCCGGCCGCGGTCGGCACCTGGTCGGGGCACGGGCTGTTCGCCAACAACTACGGCACGCGGGTGGCGTCACACCTGCTGCGCCGGTTCGCGAACCTCTACGGCGCCCAGTGGTGGACCCCCACGATGATCTGCTGGGGCCTGGGCGCCTTCGGCCTCGGCCTCACCGGGGTCCTCGAGACCAACACGAAGGAGGACGTGGGCGCGCACTCGCAGCTCATCCTGCTGTGGGGCGCCAACCTGGCCTCGCAGCCCAACACCGCGCGCCACCTGGCCGCCGCGCGCCGGCGCGGCGCCCACGTGGTGACCATCGACGTGCGGCGCACGGAGGCCGCCGCGCAGTCGGACGAGACGCTGCTGGTGCGGCCCGGCACCGACGCCGCGCTGGCCCTGGCCCTGATGCACGTGCTGGTCGCCGAGAACCTGTGCGACCGCGAGTTCGTCGCGCGCCACACGGTCGGCTTCGACGCGCTGGCCGCGCACGTGGCCCGCCACTCGCCCGCGTGGGCCGCGGGGATCACCGGCGTGCCGGCCGAGCGGATCGTGGCCCTCGCGCGCCGCTACGCCACCACGCGGCCGGCCGCGATCGTGCTGGGCGGCAGTAGCATGCACAAGGGCGCCGGCAGCTGGACGGCCGCGCGCGCCATCGGCTGCCTGCCGGCGCTCACCGGCAACGTGGGCATCGCGGGCGGCGGCTTCGGCCCGCGCCACGGAAGCGCGGCGCACGGCCAGGGCCTCAGCAGCATCGCCGCCGAGGACCGACGACCGGTAGACGATCGCATCCCCAACCAGATGGAACGCATCACCGAGGCCATGCTCGACGGCCGGCTGCGGGTCATGCTGCTGTTCGGCACCGACATGCTCTCCTCGTTTCCCGACGCCCGGCGCGTGGCCCAAGGGCTCGCCCGCCAGGACCTGGTCGTCTCCTACGAGCTGTTCGAGAGCGACACCACGCGGCGCTTCGCCGACGTCCTGCTGCCGGCCACGGCCTGGCTCGAGGAGCTGGGCTGCAAGAGCACCAACACGCACCTCTACCTGATGCCGAAGGTGCTCGACCCGCCCGGCGCCGCCCGCCCAGTGGCGTGGGTGCTGCGCGCGCTGGCCGGACGGCTCGGCCTCGACGATTTCTTCCCCTGGGAGGCCGACAGCGGTCCGCTCGACGCGATCCTGGATCATCCCGCGACGGGACACGCCACCGCTGCGGCGCTGGCCGCCGAGGGTGGCATGCGGGCGCTGCGCGTCTCCCACGTCGCCCACCCGGACCTGAAATTCCCGACGCCGTCGGGCAAGGTCGAGCTCTACTCCGAGCGCGCGGCCAGCCTCGGCCTGTCGCCGCTGCCCGAGTACGAACCGGCGCCGGCCTCACCCTATCCGCTGATCCTGCAGCAGGGCCGCACGCTGACCCACTTCCACGGCTTCTACGACCACGGCCGCGCGCTGCCCTCGCTGGCGGCGGCCGACCCGGAGCCGGCGCTGTGGATCTCCCCGGCCGACGCCGCGGCCCGCGGCCTGAGCGACGGCGGCGCCGTGCGTATCCACAATGCGCGCGGCGCGATGGCCGCCCGGGCTCGCGTGACGGACAGGATCCCCGCCGGCACCGTGTGGATGCACGACGGCTGGCCGGGCCTGAACGACCTGACCTCCGGGGCATCGGTCATCCCGGACGAGGCCGTCGAGGCGTTCGCCACGCTCGGCTTCTCCGGCGGGCAGGCGGCCTTCGACGCCCGCGTGGAGGTCGAGCCCGCCTGAGCGCTATCGCGGGCCGCCGACCGAGCCGGTGATGACCCGGGAGCTCCAGCTGCCGCTGTGCACGCTGCGGCCCTGGCGGGTCGGTGACGAGCCCTCGCTGGTGCGGTACGCCAACAACCGCAACGTGTCGCGCAACCTGAAGGACCGCTTCCCCTTTCCCTACACCGCCGCCGACGCCGATACCTGGATCGGGCACGTCGCCACGCAGACGCCGGCCACGGCATTCGCGATCGTGGTGGACGGCGCCGCCGTCGGCGGCATCGGCATCGAGCTGGGCACCGACGTGCATCGCCGGTCGGCCGAGATCGGCTACTGGCTGGGCGAGCCGTTCTGGGGACGCGGCATCGCGACCGAGGCGCTCCGCGCGCTCACCGACTACGCGTTCGCGACCTTCGACATCTGCCGCCTCGAGGCCGGCGTCTTCGACTGGAACCCCGCGTCTGCCCGCGTGCTCGAGAAAGCCGGCTACACGCTCGAGGGCCGGGCCCGCTCGGCCGTCGTCAAAGACGGCCGCCTCGGCGACCGTCTTCTCTACGCCCTCGTCCGCCCGTCGTGATGCGCGGACGGTGTTGACGTGCCGGAGTTGCCCGACGTCACGGTCTATCTGGAGGCCCTGGCTCCACGCATCGTGGGGGCGCGGCTCGAGCGGGTGCGGCTGTTCACGCCGTTCTTGCTGCGCTCGGTCGATCCGCCGGTGAGCGCCGTCGCCGGCAAGACGGTCACCAGGCTGGGGCGGCTGGGCAAGCGGCTGGTCATCGCGCTCGAGGAGGAGCTGTTCATGGTCATCCATCTCATGATTGCCGGGCGGCTGCACTGGAAGGCGGCGGGGACGAAGCCGCCGGGCAAGATCGGGCTGGCGGCGTTCGACTTCTCCACGGGAACGCTGGTGCTGACCGAGGCCGGCACCAGGAAGCGCGCGTCGCTCGACGTCGTCCGCGGCGAGACGGCCCTGCGAGCCCATGACCCGGGCGGGCTGGAAGTGCTCGACGCCGACGTCGCGGCCTTCGGCGCCGCACTGACCGCCGAGAACCACACGCTCAAGCGCGTGCTGACCGATCCGCGCGTGTTCAGCGGCATCGGCAACGCCTACTCCGACGAGATCCTGCACCGGGCGCGGCTGTCGCCGGTGAAGCTGAGCCAGACGCTCGACGACGACGAGGTGCGACGGCTCCACGAGGCCACGCGCGCGGTGCTGACCGAGTGGATCGCGCGACTGCGCGAGGAGGCGGGAGACGAGTTCCCGGAAGGCGTCACCGCGTTCCGCCCGGCCATGGCGGTGCACGGCCGCTACGGCAAGCCGTGCCCGGACTGCGGCGCGCCCGTGCAGCGCATCGTCTACGCCGACAACGAGACCAACTACTGCGCGCGCTGCCAGACCGGGGGTCGGATGCTCGCCGACCGCTCGCTCTCGCGCCTGCTCCACGCCGACTGGCCGAAGACGCTCGACGAGTGGGAGGCGCGCCGCCGCCCGACAGGCTAAGAAGTGTCTGAAGGTTTGCACACTTGACAGACTTCGTTGGGACTCGATGGCTCGGCAGCCTCTTCAATCGCGCATCCGACACGCCTCGTCGGTAACGTTCATCGTTGCCCGAGCCCGTGAGGGCGCCTACCATCATCCCGTTGGCGTGGCGGTCACCGTACGGTAAACGCATCGGGAGCTGCGTTGCGTTGCCCGGACCGCGAGGCAGCGCTCGCGAGGGAGGCCAGTCATGGGACGTAAGGCCAGGTTTACCCCCACGCTGTTCGTCGCCTTGGCCGTGATGGCGCTTCCCTTGGCAGCCGAGGCCCAGCTGGCCAAGCGCGGAACTTACGCGAGCCACTTCCCGTGGCAGATTGCGCCCAAGTCGATGCCGCTGGGTGCCGACCACACGCTGCTGGTCTACGAGGTTACCGGGACACACTTGAACGACGCAGGTACCGGGTTTCTGCATGGGGCTGCCGTCGTGTGCTACGGGATGAACGACATCCGAAAGGGTGTGGCGAACAGCCGCGGGCACTGCACCGCCACCGACCGGGACGGCGACAAGTCGTTCGCCGGCTATGAGTGCCGCAGCTCCCAGCCCGGCGCACGGTGCGAGGGCGAGCTACAGTGGGTCGGCGGGACCGGCAAGTACTCAGGGATCACCGGGAAGAGCACATGGTACCCCGTCGGTGCACCGGGCGGTACCCACGGGTACTCGGTGTGGAAGGGCGAATGGCAACTGCCAGATTGACGAGGACGGCTACCTGCTCGATTGCCAGCCGGACGGTGCGCTGCGGCTCCGCAAGTCGGGCGGTCGGCTGTCGCGCAGCCCGGACCCTAGCGCCCCTTCACCGTCCCGGTAGGACGATGGGCTGGCCGTGCGGGGTGTTGCGGGCGGCTTCCTCCCAGGCGTCGCGGCGGTCGTGGAGCTCGTCGGTCAGGACGATCCGCTTGGCGGCGACGAGCTTCTCAAGCGCGGCGAGCCAGTGGTGGTAGTAGCGCGTGCCGTCGTCGGGCTCGCCGCGCTCGTGGGCGGCGGCGATCTCGTCGGCCAGGCCGGCCGCCCACTCCTTCCAGGTGAAATGTCCGCGCTCGTGGAGCATGACGGCCATGGCGAACGCCTGCGCCTCCCAGGGCGCCCGGAAGACCGGGCCCCCGTCGTCGCGGGGGATCGCGGGCAGGGCGTCGAGGTCGGGCGTCCTCATGCGGGCTCCAGGTGGTCGTCCCACAGGTCGATGTAGATGGCGTCGCGGGCGGTCGCGGCCTCGCCCCACAGCTCGCGGGCCTCGAAGCGCACGCTGTAGCAGTGCTGGGGCTTGCGGCCCAGTCCGTTGCCGGCGGTGTCGGGGAAGACCCACACGCCGTGGTCGAGCGCCACGACTCCGCGCTTGCCCCGCGCGTAGCGCGGCAGACGGGTGTGGCCGATCGGATGGATGTTCCGCGTGACGACGTGGTCGCCCACCTTGTAGCGCGGCGCCACGTCCTCGTCGGCCTTCGAGGTCCGGCTCGTGCGGAGCGCCTTCTCGACGTCGCGCGCGTCCAGGACGCGCGACCCGCTCACCGGCGCCGCGGGCGACGCCGGGTCTCGTTCGCGCGCCAGCACCTCGGCGCGGTCGACCAGCTTCAGGTCGTGCAGCAGCTTCTCCAGGCCGAACAGCCAGTGCTCGTAGTACGTCGTCGCCAGGTACTCCGCCGGCGGCATCTGCTCGCGGGCGAAGCGTGACTGATCGATGTTCCACTTGCCGAGGAAGCCCGCGGCCAGGGTGATCGCGAACGCCCGCCGCTCCCACTCGTGGTGGAACACCGGCTCGTCGGGCTCGATGTCGACCGGGCCGAATCCGTGCATGCCGCCCAGGTCGTGGGCGCCGTTCACCGGCGCGCTCCGGCCACCGTGGCCACACCGATCATGGCGTCGCGCGTGACGAGCTCGGCCAGCTGCGCCTCGGTCATGTCCTCGGTGCCGGCCGGGCGCTCCGGCAGGACGAGGTAGCGGATCTCGGCCGTGCTGTCCCACACGCGCACCTCCCGGTCGGCCGGGACGCTCACGCCCAGCTCGCCGAGGACGCCGCGGGGGTCGATGACCGCACGGGCCCGGTACGGGGCCGACTTGTACCAGACCGGCGGCAGCCCCAGCACGGCCCACGGGTAGCACGAGCAGAGCGTGCACACGACCATGTTGTGGACCTGCGGGGTGTTCTCCACGACCACCAGCTTCTCGGACTGCCGGCCGACGAACCCGTGCTCGGCCACGGCGGCCGTGCCGTCCTCGAGCAGGCGACGCTTGAACGCGGGATCGACCCACGCCCGGGCCACGATCTTGGCGCCGTTGCGCGGCCCGACCTTGGTCTCGTAGGTGTCGATCAGCGCGTCGAGCGCGACCGGATCGACGAGGCCCTTGTCGACCAGCAGCGACTCGAGCGCGCGCACGCGCAGCTCGACGGGCGACAGCGGGGCGCCGTGCTCGCGGTGCTCCTGGACGTCGTCGTCGTCGTGGTGATGATGACCGTGATGGTGCTCGTGGCTCACCGAGGTGTCCTCCCGTGGGCTCCGATTGTAGCGCGCCGCGCGGCCGGCTCAGGGCGCGCGGTACTTCTTCACCGCGTCCGGTGTCAGCGCCAGGCCGTGGCCCGGCCGCTCGGGCACGCGGAACCAGCCGTTCTCGCAGCGCGGCAGCTCGACGAAGAGATCGGCCGGCGCCCAGTTCATGTACTCGACCAGGAACGCGTTGGGCAGCGCGGCCGCCACGTGCAGCGAGATCTCGTGCACGACGTGGGGCGACACCGCGAGCCCGTACGCCGCCGCCAGCTGGCCGATGCGGAGCGTCTCGCTGAAGCCGTTGGCGCGCCCGACGTCCGGCATCAGGTACCGCGCGGCGCGCCGCTCGCAGAGCTCCTTGAACTCGAAGCGCGTGTAGTGGTTTTCGCCGGTGGCGACGGGGATGCGGATCGCGTGCGCGACCTCGGCCAGCCCCGCGTAGTCGTCGGCGAGGACGGGCTCCTCGTACCACACGAGGTCGAGGTCCTCGAGCAGCTGGGCCTGACGGATGCTGGCCAGGACGTCGAGCTTCTGGTTGACGTCGACCATCAGCCGCACGCCGTCGCCGAGCGCCGTGCGGACAGCCTCCACGCGCCGGCGGTTCTCCCGCGGGTCCGGATCGTGGATCTTCATCTTGTAGTAGCGGCACCCGTGGCCGACGTAGAAGCGAGCCTCGTCGATCACGTCGTCGATCGAGTACTTCGCCCAGCCACCGCTGCCGTACGCCTCCACCCGGTCGGCCGCCGCTCCCCACATGCGGAACAGCGGCTGGCCGGCGGCCTTGCCGGCCAGGTCCCACAGGGCAATGTCGAGCGCGGCCACCGCGTAGGCGGCCAGCCCGACGCGCCGGATGCCCCGATCGGCCCGGAACATCTTCTCCCACAGGCGCGCCACCAAACGCGGGTCCTCGCCCAGGAGCAGGGGCTTGAGCCGCGTCTCCAGGTAGACCTGGATCGCCTCCGCGCCCCCGCCCCCGAAGGCCAGGGTGTAGCCGAAGCCGGTCAGGCCCTGGTCGGTGTCGATGAAGGCCGCCACCATCCGGTGGTCGGCGAACTCCAGCGACATGGGCCGGGGACACGGGACCCGGAGCACGACGCTGTCGATGCCTGTGATTTTCATGGGTGCTATCCTACCGCTCATGACGACGTCAGGCCCGACCCTCGAGCAGGAGTACGCAGCGGCCCGGCCCCGGTCGAAGTCCCTCTACGAACGCGCCCGCCAGGCCATGCCGAGCGGCGCGGCCCACGACAGCCGCGTCTTCGCGCCCTTTCCGTTCTACGTGGAGCGGGCCCAGGGCGCCCGCAAGTGGGACGTGGACGGCCACGCCTACATCGACTGCTGGAGCGGGCACGGCGCGCTGATGCTGGGCCACAACCACCCGGACGTGGTCAAGGCGATCACCGAGCAGGCGCAGAAGGGGCTGCACTACAGCGCGGGCTCGGAGCTGGAAGTGCGGTGGGCCGAGCTGATCCGGTCCATCGTGCCCGGCGCCGAGCGGGTGCGCTTCACGCTCACCGGGACGGAGACGACCTCGCTGGCCGTGCGGGTGGCGCGCGCGTTCACCGGGCGCGACCACATCGTCAAGTTCGAGAGTCACTTCCACGGCGTGCACGACATGTTCGTGGCCGCGGTCAAGGACCCGTTCGAGCTGCCGGCGTCGGCCGGAGTGCCGGCGAGCACGCTGTGCACGACGCTGGTGGCGCGCTGCAACGACCTCGCGCACGTCCGCGAGCTGCTGGACGAGCACCCGGTGGCGGCCATCATCCTCGAGCCGGCCGGCGGCCGCTCGATGACGGTGCCGACCAACCCGGCGTTCCTGAAAGCGCTCCGCGAGGAGACGCGCCGGCGCGGGGTCGTGCTGATCTTCGACGAGGTCGTCACCGGCTTTCGCCTGGCCGCCGGCGGCGCCCAGGAGTACTTCGGCGTGACGGCGGACCTCACGTGCCTGGCCAAGGCGGTCGCCGGCGGCCTGCCCGGCGCCGCGCTGGTGGGGCGCGCCGACCTCATGGACAGCATCGCGTTCACCGGCGACGCCAAGCGCGATCGCACCCGGCGCGTCGCCGACCAGGGCACCTACAGCGGCACGCCGCTGGTCGCCGCCGCCGCGGTCGCCCAGCTCGAGATCCTCAAGACGGGCGTGGTGCAGCGCGAGCTGAACCGCCTCGGCGACCATCTGCGCGCCGGCCTGAACCAGACGCTCAAGACCCGCGGGGTTCGCGGCTGCGTCTACGGCGGCGGCTCGATGTTCCGGATCTTCCTGGGCGCCGACGCCGCCGAGCTGGGGCTGGACAGCTGGACCATGGACGCCGCCCGGCTGGACCGCGGCATGGGCGGCACACTCAGCGGGGCGCTGCACCTGGCCATGCTCATCAACGGGGTGGACTACAGCCGGGCCAACGCCAACGGCTGGCTGAACGGCGCCCTCACCGATCGCGACGTCGAGCAGATCGTCGACGCCTTCGACCGCTCGGTCGCGCGACTCCAGAAGGACGGGCTGCTCGGCTGAGGCGACCGAGCCCCGGAGCGGCCCGGAATGCATGAACACGCACGTGCGACCGGAGCTCGAGCGGGCGCGGCGGCCGGCCCGGTCCCTCCGCCGGGCCGAATGGCTGACGTCCATGGTGATGAAGCGCGACCATCTGCGGATTCCCGTGAGCAGCCTGACACGCTCGCGCGCCTGGTACGTCGAGACGCTGGGCCTGACGGTCGAGTTCGAGGTTCCGGATCGCCAGATGGTGGCGTTGCAGGACGGCGGCGACTTCACGATCTTCCTGCAGGAGGTCGCGGCGCCGGTGGACCCCAACGGCACCGCCCTCTGGTTCCAGGTCGACGACGTGGAGGCCAGCTTCGCCGAGTGGTCGGCGCGAGGGGCCCAGTTCGCGCACGCGCCGAGCAAGCGCTACTGGGGCTACGGGGCCGAGTTGCGCGACCCCGACGGCTACCGGGTCCGGCTGTGGGATCAGCGCTCGATGCGCGAGAAGTGACCGAGCGGAGGCGCTGAGCCACCGGCCCGGGCCTGGGCGATACCACCCCGCAGCGCGCCCGCCTCGGTCGCGCCCCACAGGGCCTCGAAGCCCTCCGGCAGGGCCCGGCTGTTCGGCATCGACAGCCACAGCCGCATGAGGAACCGATCGTGGCCGGGCCGCGGGTCGTCCTCGTAGGTCGTGCGCGCGTGATAGACGACGTGGTTGTTGAGCACCTGCAGGTCGCCCGCCCGGAGCTCCATGCCGTGACACAGCTCCTCGCAGACCTCCGCCCACAAGTCGAGCGCCTCGTTCTGCGCCGCCGTCAGCGGCGGCACGCCGGGGAGCCCCTGGGCGTTCTCCACGAAGGTGCGGGAGTACTGGCTCGTGAACCGGCCGTCGCGCATGCCGAAGATCGGCATCGCGTAGTGCTTCTGGCGACCGCCGGCCTCGCCCTCCCGGCTGTGGTAGTACGGCGCGCAGAGCAGGGCGTGCAGGTCGGGGCGCCGGGCCAGGATCGCGTTGTGGACGGCGGGCGCCGACACGACCTTGCTCAGCCCGCCCCGGGCGGCCGGCCGTACGCACAGCAGGGTGACGACGTCGGTGCGATCGGTGTGGAAGCGCAGTGGCCCCGCCGAGCGCGCCTTGTTACGCGAGGTGCGCGGCTCGCCGGCCCGGGCCGGGTCGACCTCGCGCACGAGACCGTACAGCCGGTTCTCGTCGCGCACGTCGCCGATCAGCTCGCCCTGCGCGTTCTGGTAGCGCGGGGTGCCGAGGTGCAGGCCGATCCCCCAGTAGACGATGCGCAGCTCGTCCTCGCGGTACCGCTCGACGGGGATGCGCCGCAGCAGGACCAGGCCGCGGCCGTCTTCGAGCTCCGCACCCACCTCGGCCAGCGACCGCGCGAGGGTGGGGATCGGGAAATCGCCGCGCGTCATCGTCGTCCAGTCGAGCCCGCGACGCTGGACGTCGCGCAGCGCGGCGTCGAGCTCGCCGACCTCGGCCGGCGTGAGCGGGCGGATCCAGCCGGACGAGCGCGCGAGCTCGTCCCCATGCCAGACCATCGGACCGGTGAGCGGGGCCGCCGGCGTGCCGCTCACGACGACGATCCCTGCAGCAGCGTCTTGGCCACGTCCTCGATGGAGGGGGCGGCCGGCGCGTCCTTGTAGGAGGCCATACGCCCGTAGATGTCGCCGGCGGCGCGGTGGAAGCCGTCGGGCAGGCCGGCGTTGCTGAAGGTGGCGGCGATCTCGTCCATCTCTCCCACCCACCGCCAGGCCTTGTGCGCGGTGCCCCTCGCCGCGTTCTCGGAGCGCCGGGGCAGGTCCGGCTGCGAGCGCGTCCATTCCGCCACGAGGGCCTCATCCACGCCCTCGGCGGCGGCCAGGGCCCGCACGCCCAGGAGGAGCGCCTGCGAGCCCTTGGTCCACGCCGCGTACGCCATCTTGATCGCCGAGGCGGCCATGAGGTGCCCGGTCAGAACGACGGCCTCCAGCGGACCGGCCGCGAACAGGGCTCGCACGCGCTCGGCGTCCGGCCCCGAGAGGTACAGCCGCGTCGTGCCCGGCGTGTCCGGTGGCGGCCCGATGATGCCGCCGTCGACGTAGGTGGCCCCGCCGGCCTGCACGATGCGCGCGATCGCGCGCGAGGTGGCCGGCGACACCGCGTTGCCGTCGACGTAGATCCCGCGGAACTGCTGCACGGCCACGGAGCCCGCCACGTCCAGCGCCGCGTGGGGCGGGCAGACGGAGAGCACCACGTCGCTGGCGGCGACGACCTTGGCCAGGGTGCCCGCATCCTCCAGGCCGGCCGCGGCGGCGCGGCGACGCGTGTCGTCGCCGCGGCCCTCCGATGCCCACAGCACGCGGTGACCGTTGTGGCGTCCCGACGCGCCCACCGACGCGCCCATCTCCCCCGGATGCAGCAGCCCGATCGTCGCCATGCGAGCCCTCCTCGGCTGCCCGATTCTAGCCCGGCCGGGCGCGACATTCCCGGCCGGCATCGTTTGACCCCCGGGCGGGGAGCGACTACCGTGTGAGCGCTGCCCACCCCGTGATCACAGGAGCCGCCACCCATGGCCGACTGGACGCCACCCACGCAGGACCGCCTCGAGGGCTACTTCAAGGACCTGAACAACTGGGGCCGCTGGGGCCACGACGATCAGCGCGGCACCGCGAACCTGATCACCGCCGCCAAGCGCGCCCAGGCCACGGCGCTCGTCCGCACCGGCCGCACCGTGTCGCTCGCGCGCGACATCGGCCCCTCGCCGGCGCTCATGTACAACGTCACCTTCCCGTCGAACCGCGAGCGGGCCGACGTCGTGCTGGACCGCTTCGACCTCGTCTACCACGGCTTCACGATCACTCACGTCGACGCGCTCTGCCACGTGGCCTGGGACGGCGAGCTGTTCAACGGGCGGCCGTTCAAGGACAGCCTCACCGCGGCCGGCGCCACCTGGTGCCCGATCGACGCCTACTTCGACGGCATCACCTCGCGCGGCGTCCTGCTCGACGTGGCCGCCGGCCGGCCGGAGGGCTACGTGACCGTCGGCAAGCCCGTCACCCCCCGCGAGCTCGACGCGGCGGCCGCGCGGGCCGGCGTCAGGGTGGAGCCGGGCGACGTGGTCGTCGTGCGCAACGGCGACGAGGCGTTCCGCAAGGCGCACCCCGACTGGGTGCCCCGCGTGTCGCCCCATCCCGGCATGAACATCTCGTGCCTCGAGTGGTTCCGGGAGAAGGACATCGCGGCGATCGCGTGGGACATGATGGACGAGCGTCCCGTCGCCCATCCGGGCTTCGCGATGGGCACGCACCTGGCCATCCCGTTCCTGGGCCTGGTGCTGGTCGACAACAGCAACCCCGAGCGGCTGGCCCGGGCGTGCGCGGAGGAGGGCCGCTACGAGTTCCTCTTCACCGCGACGCCGATCCGCCTGCTCGGCTCGACGGGCGCTCCGGCGCATCCGATCGCGATCTTCTGACGCAAGGAGGCCGGTGTGGAAGGCATGGACGGCCGATCGTTCCGCGGCTGGATCTGGGCTGCCCTGTGCCTGCAGCTGGTCGGCTACGTCGTCGACGCCGTGTGGCACGGGCTGCTGAGTCCGGGCGTCGAGCCGCAGAACGTCGGCGAGATGATCCGACACCTCGGCACGGTCCACCTCCCACTCTACGTCGGCGCCGCGAGCGTCCTCGTCGCGACCTCGACCGCTCTCGCGCGCGGGGGCGGTCGCTCGATCGGTGTCGCCGTCGCGGCAGCCGGGGGGTGGCTATCCGCCGGCGCCGAGGCCTGGCACGCGTACGCTCACCTGCGCCTCGACACTCACACGGCGCCGATCGCGGGAGGGCTCTCCCTCCTCGGGTTCCTCGTCGCCACGCTCGCGATGGCGACGTCCGGGTGGGCCCGCCGCCGACGCGCTGCCCGGCCCTCGGTCGGGCGACGCGCCGCCTAGTCCGGGCTAGCGGACGCCCGGGGCGCCGGGGCCGTCTGCGCCGGACGCGATCGGGGCAGACCTCTCCGCGAGGCCGATGCGGCGCCCGGCCTGGAGCGGGCGCGGCAGCAGGTCGTGCGCCGCCTGGATCCGACCCAGCCTCGCCAGCACCTCGGCGGCCATCGGGGCGCCGCGGCGCGTCGCCAGGCCGACGTGCAGCGACATCAGCTCGTTGGTCGCGGCCAGGTACCCATCGGCCGCGTGATACATCGCGTGGATGTAGTGCACGCGCTTGGCGTCGTGCGCGAGCAGCACGGTGGTGAAGCGCAGCGGATCGCCGCTGCGCACCTCGCGATGGTAGGTGACATGGGCCTCCAGGCAGAACGTGGTCACGTGGTGGCGGGCGCGGTGAGCGGCGTCCAGTCCCACCCAGGCCAGGAACGCGTCGGTCGCGTAGTCGAAGACGACCAGGTAGTAGCCCATGTTCATGTGCCGGTTGTGGTCGATCCACTCGGGACGCACGACGTCGCGGAACTCGTCGAACGGCGCGGCGAGGCCGCTCACGATCGTCCGCCCAGCGCGCACGAGATGCGCATGCGGTTGCGCGCGACCCAGGCGTAGACGCGCCGGCCGACGGGCCGCACCCCGGGCAGCGCGAAGGCGCCGGCGACCCAGCCCCAGCCCCTGATGCGCCGCAGCAGCTCCGGCACCGCATCGGCCCCGCTCAGGACGCGGCCGTCGAGCAGCACGAGCTGCATCGCCGCCAGGCACGTCTCCTCGCTCACCTGCGGGAACCGCCGCCGGCGCTCCCCCGACCGGCACGGCAAGATCTCCAGCTGTCCACCCGACAGCGCCCGCCGCATCAACCACAGCGCGCTCGCCCGGCACATCGAGCACTCCGCGTCGTAGATCAGCGTCGCCGTCACCGGCCCCGGCGATCTCACTTCCCCCAGCGCGCCAGCGAGCGGAAGTACCACTGGAACCCGAAGGCGACGACGAGCGCGACGACCGCCTGCACGAGGTCGACCGTATCGCCGCCCGCCAGGTAGGTCCGGGTCTTGATCACCGCGTACACGACGAAGAACGCGATCGCACACACGATCAGAATCCGATGCGCCGTGATGAGCCTCACACCGCACCCGCTCTCTCGCGGGGCGGGGACGCGCGGCGGGCGGTCGTCGAAGCCCCGGGCGCGGGGTCATGGCGAGCCGTCGTCGCCGTTCGAGCGGAGGGCCCGGCGAGCGAGCCGCCCTCGCCTCGACTGGCCGCCGACCCAGCCCCCCTGGGGAGATGGGGGGCCCGAGCGAGCCGGGCCCGGAGCGAGTTACAGCGACAGGCGAGCCCTGTCGGCGCGCCCGGGGCTTCGACGACCGCCCGCCGCGCGTCCCCGCTCCGCGAGAGAGCCATCAGACGCCGAGCACCGCCTTGACGGCGTCGCGCGTGACCGAGATGAGCCGATCGACCTCGGCGGTCGTGACGACGAGGGGCGGGGCGAAGTAGATGGTGTCGCCCGGCGACGGGTGGGCGCCGGCCGCCGGACGCACGCGCGTGATGACCCCGCGCTTCATCATCTCGGCCTGCACGCGCGGCGCGACCTTCTTGTCGCCGGCGAAGTTGGCCTTGGTCGCCCGGTCCTCCACCAGCTCGACCGCGGCCAGCAACCCCTTGCCGCCCCGGATGTCGCCGGCGTGCGGATGGCCCTTGAAGGCGTCCTGCAAGCCCGCGAACAGGCGGTCGCCCATCTTGGCCGCGTTCTCCCACAGGCGCTCGCGGTCCATGATCTCGAGGTTCTTGAGCGCGACCGCACAGCACGTCGGGTGCCCGGAGTAGGTGTACGCGTGCATCCAGCGGTCCTCGGGCTTGACGCCGTCGATCGCGTCCTTGATCGCCCGGCTCACCATGATGCCGCCCAGCGGCAGGTAGCCGGAGGTCACGCCCTTGGCGAACGAGCGGATGTCCGGCTTGACGTTCCAGTGCGACGTCGCGAACCAGCGGCCCGTGCGGCAGAAGCCGGTGATGACCTCGTCGGCGATGAACAGGACCTCGTGGCGGTCGCAGACCTGACGGACGAGCGGGAAGTAGTCGTCGGTCGGATAGATGACGCCGCCTCCGCCGTGGATCGGCTCGGCGATGAAGGCGGCCACGGTGCCGGGCCCCTCGCGCAGGATCGCCTCCTCGAGCAGGCGCGCGGCCGTCTGCCCCGCCGTCTCCCCGGGCTTGCCCTCCTGCACGCGGTACGGATAGCAGGTGGGGATGTGCACGAAGCCGGGCATGCGCGGCTCGAACATCTTCCAGTAGGCGGGCATGCCAGTGGCGCTCATCGCCTGCTGGGTGACCCCGTGATAGGCCTGCTGGCGCGCGACGATCTTGACCTTGTCGGGCTTGCCCTTGGCCTTCCAGTAGAACCGCGCCGTCTTGAAGGCCGACTCGTTGGCCTCGGCGCCGCCCGTCGAGAAGAAGACACCGTGCATGTCGCCGGCCAGCTCCACGAGCCGCGACGCCAGCGTGATGGCCGGGATGCTGGACGAGCCCACGTAGCCCGAGAAGTACGCGAGCTCCTTCATCTGGGCGGCCGCCGCCTCGGCCAGCTCGGTGCGGCCGTGGCCGACGTTGACGTTCCACAGCCCCGACAGGCCGTCGATCATCTGGTGACCGCCGATGTCCTCGATCATGGCGCCGCGGCCGCGCACGTAGATGACCGGCTCGGCGTTGTCGATCGGGTGGTGCAGCGGATGAATGAGGTGGTCCTGGTCGGCCTTGATCAGCTCGGCGGCGGTCAGCGCCATGGAATCCTCCCGGGTGAAAACCTCGTCGCGGGCCGCGCAACCGGAGGCCGGGCGCGGCGGTAGTTGCCGTCGGCAATCGTCGTCGCGCGCTCGCGCGGGCCGCGATAACGATAGAGCCACGCGGCCGTGCGGCGCCCCCCGCCGAGGGTCACGGTCGCGCGACGCCGGACGAAATTGTACCCCTCCTCACGGTCCAGCACCGGCAGAAGTTCCGGATCGTCGAGCCGGTAGATCTCGCCGTGGACGCGACCGGCGCCGGCGACGAGGCCGGGATAGTGTCCGAGGTCGAGCAGGCGGCCCCGCACCGTTGCCGTCCCGACCAGGCTCGCGCGGCCGGAGAGCGCCGCGTGCAGGCCGTAGCCCCGCATGAGCGTGCCGTAGACGAAGAGCAGCGCGCTACGCCGCGCGGGCACGCGCGGCGGCGGGGCCGTGCAGGCGGCTCACGGCGCCGCCGGGGCCGCCGCCCGGAGCACGGCGTCGAGAAACTGCGGCTCCGGCAGCGCGCCCTCGAACTCCACGCGGTCGTTGATGACGATCTTCGGCACCGCCATCACGCGATAGGTGCGCGAGAGGTCGGGGAACTCGGTCGCCTCGATGGCGGTCGCCGTCACTCTGTCCGACGCCACCGCCATGTGCTGCGCCAGGCGCACGGCCCGGGGGCAATACGGTCAGGTGGGGGTGGAGAAGACCTTGATGTGCACGTCGCCGGTCAGCGTGGCCAGCGACTCTTTCGTGGCGTCCGTGAGGGCCGGCTCGCCGCTGGAGGCGACGAGGATGGAGTCGATCAGGTTGCTGAACTCGTATCCCGAGGGGATGCCGAAGAAGCGGATCCCGTAGTCGCGGGCGCCCTCGACGACGATGGCCGGCACCTGGTCGACGCCGTAGGCCGCGGCCCGCTCCCGGTCGATGGCGGGGTTGAGGACCTCCACCGAGATCCGATCGTCCAGCGCGGCGACCTCCCTGGCCAGCTGCTCGTTCTGGCGGCAGAGATCGCCGGCCACCAGCTCCTGCGAGAAGACCACCAGCTTCACGGGCCCCTGCAGGCGCTGGAACTCGGTGCGGACCGCATCCTGGTCGCGCGCGTTGAGGATCGACATGCCCTCGATTATAGCGACTTGCGCAAGCTGGTCGCCGGGCTTAGCGTGGCGCCGGACATGGTGAGCAGCTCCCGGCGACTCGCCATCCGGGCGGGCTGGGTCGTCGCCTTCGACGGCGAGGGCCACCGCCTGCTCCGTGACGGCATCGTGGTGCTCGAGGGCGACCGCATCGCGCACGTGGGGCGGAGCGCCGACGGCCCGGTGGACGAGACGGTCGACGCGCGCGACCGCGTGCTCACGCCCGGACTCATCACCACCCACGCCCACATCGGCGGCTCGCCGCTCGACCGCTCGTTCATCGAGGACCGCGGCAGCCCGCAGTTCTGGTACTCCGGCCTCTTCGAGATGCTCCCGGTGCGCGGCGGCGCCCAGGACGACGCGGCCGGACGGGCCTGCGTCGACTTCTCCATGGCCGAGCTGTTGCGGGGCGGCGTGACGACGTGCATGGAGATCGGCGGCCTCGGCGACTACGTCGTCGAGCGCGCGGCCCACTACGGGCTGCGCGTCTACATGGGCCTGACGTTCCGCTCCGGCCAGTGGCTCACCCGCGACGGCCGCCGCGTGGTGTGGGAGTGGGACGAGGAGGCGGGCCGCCGCGGCCTGCGCCGGGCGGTCGAGCTCTTCGAGCGGCACGACGGCGCCCACGGCGGCCTCGTGCGCTGCTACTTCTCGCCGGCCCAGGTCGACACCTGCACGCCCGAGCTGCTGGTCGAGGCCAAGCGGTGGGCGGACGAGACGCGACGGCCGTACACGGTGCACACCTCGCAGTCGGTCGTGGAGTTCAACGAGATGCTGCAGCGTCACGGCAAGACCCCGGTGGCCTGGCTGAACGACCTGGGGGTGCTGGGCGAGAACACCGTGCTCGGTCACGCCATCATCGTGGGCGGCTCCTCGTGGACGAACTACCCGGCCGGCGACGTCGCGATCATGGCCGAGGCCGGCTGCTCGGTGGCCCACGCGGTGTGGGTCTTCGCGCGGCGCGGTGTGCTCATGGAGTCGTTCGCGCTCTACCGCCGTGCCGGCATCAACCTCGCGCTCGGCACCGACACCAATCCCCAGTCCGTGATCGAGGCGATGCGGTGGGCGGCCATCTGCTCCAAGATCGTCGAGCGCAACACCGAGGCGACCACGGCCGCGCACGTGTTCGACGCCGCCACCCTCGGCGGCGCCCGCGCGCTGGGCCGCGACGACCTCGGGCGGATCGCGCCCGGCGCCACCGCCGACCTCGTGCTGTGGAAGGCCGCCTCCTGGGGAATGACGCCGCTGCGCGATCCGATCAAGAACATCGTCTACAACGCGACGGCCGAGGACGTGGACCGCGTGTACGTCGGCGGCCGGCTGGTGGTCGACGGCGGCCGGGTGCTGGCCGCCGACGAGGCGAAGATCCTGGCCGACCTGCAGGCCGGCGGCGAGCGCATGTGGCCGCGCATGAAGCAGTTCGACTGGGCCGGGCGCAGCGCCGACGAGCTCTCTCCCCTCAGCTACCCCGAGTGGGCCTAGGCCCGCTCGGCGAGGAGGCGCCGAGGCGGGCCCGGCTCAGGACCCCGGGCCGGCCGGGGCGACGAGCGCCGGCCGGCAGGTGAGGAAGGCGCGGGAGAACGTCAGCGCGAAGTCGGGCTCGCCGCGGGCCAGGTGGGCACGCACGCCCGCGCGCTCGAGCCGTGCCGCCGTGCCGGCGTCCAGCGGGTCGAGCACCGCGACGACGATCGGCAGCCCCAGCGCCGCGCTCCGCACCAGCGTCGGCTCTCCGGCCAGAAGCCCGGACGGCGTCGTGAAGGCCACGACGCGCCGCTCGCGGTCCGCCAGCTGGACGGCCGTCGCGGCAATGACCGCGTAGCCCGGCGGTGCGGCGCCGAGCGGCGCCAGCGTCTCGCGCGGCGCCACCGCTTGCCAGCCGGCCAGCGCAGGGACGTCGCCGGTCGCCCGCGTCCCGACCGGCGTGGCCTCGCGGGCCAGCGCCACCAGCCGCGCCGTCGGTGACGCCGTCGCCGCCCGGGTCACGGCCCGCTTGACGCGATCCAGCTCGGCCACGTCCCAGTCCGCCGCCAGTCGTGCCCGCACGGCGGGAGCCAGCTCCTCGATGACCAGCGCGAGGTCGCCGATCGCCTCGGCCACGAACGCGCCGTCCGGCCACGGCGCGCGTCCGATGCGGAGGACTCGTACGCCGGGCGGAAGCGCGCCGGGCGGCAGCTCGCCGGCATCGACGCCGACGAGGACCAGGAGGTCGGCGCGCTGCAGCGCCGGGTGGCCGGCCGCGAGCGCCCCGAGCGCCAGCGGATGCGGCTCGGCCAGCGCCCCGCGTCCCTTGACGGTGGCGAGCACGGGCGCCGGCAGGGTCTCGACGAAGGAGCGGATCCATCGCGCGTCGTCGGCGCCGCACTCCAGGCCGGTCACGACGACGGGACGGCTGGCGTCGGCCAGCACCGCGCCGACGGCGTCCACCGTCGCGGCCTCCGGCGGCGGCAGGGGACCGGGGCGACACGATGCGGCCACCGGCAGGGCCGGCTCGTCGACCGCCCCGACGCCGACCGCGAGGTGCACGGGCCCGCGAGGGTCCTTCATCGCGAGGTTGGCCGCGTGGGCGATCCAGTGGCCGGCGGACGCGGGCTCGATGGGCAGGCTCGCCTTGACGACCGGCGCCAGCAACGCGGTGTCGCTGCCGGTTCCGGTGAGGACGAGCAGCGGCGCGCGGTCGCGCTGCGCGTGGGCGAGAGCCCGCACGAGCCCCGCGGCGTCGTCGAGCCCGGCCAGCAGCGCGCCGGGGCCGTCGCCGACCTCGCCGGCGGCGGCGGCCAGCACGCCGCCCGCCAGCGCGCCGGCCGCCTCGACGATCTCCAGCCGGGACCGGCCGGCCGCCGCCCGGAGCGCAGGATCCGCGTCGGGCGCGACGAACGCGCGCGCGGCGCCCGCGCGCGCCAGCCCGTCGACGAGCACGTCGGCGACGGTCGTGCGCGCCATCAGCGGCCGGGGCGAGCGCGGGAAGCGCCGGGCGTGGCCGCCCTCAGCGCGCCAGCGACTCGAACAGCGACCGCATCCGCTCCAGCGCCCTGGCCAGGTTGGCCTCGGAGTTCGCGTAGGAGATCCGCAGGTAGCCCTCGCCGTGAGCGCCGAACGCGGCACCCGACAGCACGGCCACGCCGGCCTCCTGCAGCAGCCGCTCGGCGACCTCGGCCGACGAGCGGCCGGTCCCGGTGATGTTCGGGAACACGTAGAAGGCCCCGCGCGGGCGCCGGCAGCGCACGCCCGGCAGCCGGTTCAGCCCCTCGACCAGGAGATCGCGCCGTCGCCTGAACTCGGCCACCATGCGCGTCACCGGCGCGTGGTCGCCCTGCAGCGCGGCGACGCCGGCGAGCTGGACGAAGGAGGCGGTGCACGAGTTGGAGTTCACCATCAGGCGCGTCACGTGCTCGGCCAGGTCGGCCGGCATGACGCCGTACCCCAGCCGCCAGCCCGTCATCGCGTACGACTTCGAGAAGCCGTCGAGCAGGATCGCCCGCGTGTGCATGCCCGGCTGGGCGTAGAAGGACACGAACTCGCCCTCGTAGAGGAACTGCCGGTAGATCTCGTCGGTGAGGACCGGGATGCCCCGCTCGCCGGCCAGCCGCGCGATGCGCTCGACCTGGCCGCGGTCGAGCACGCCGCCGGTCGGGTTCTCCGGCGAGTTGACGATGATCAGCTTCGTGCGCGACGACAGCCGCTGCTCGAACAGGGCCAGGTCGAAGCCGAAGTCCTGCTCCTCGCGCAGCGGGATCGGCACCGGCACGCCGCCGACGAAGTTGATGACCGACTCGTAGATGGGGAAGCCCGGGTTGGGATAGATCACCTCGTCGCCGCGCCCGACCAGGGCCAGGATCGTGAAGAACATGATCGGCTTGGCCCCGGGCGTGACGACGACCTGCTCGGGCGACACCGGAACGCCGCGCGTCTCGGCGGTGTGCTTGGCGATCGCCTCGCGTAGCTCGGGCAGCCCCGCCGACGGCCCGTAGTGGGTCGCGTTGGCGTCCAGCGCGCGCTTGGCCGCGTCCTTGATGTGGGCGGGGGTGTCGAAGTCCGGCTCGCCGATCTCCAGATGGACGATCTCGCGCCCCTGCCGCTCGAGCGCGCGCGCCCTCGCCAGGACCTCGAAGGCCGACTCGGTGCCGAGCCGCCCCATGCGTTCTGCCACGTTCATCGGCGGGCCTCCTCGCGGTTCGGTGGAGTCTTTCATGTTGCGACGGGGCTTGCATTATATCCTCGTGGACTTCGTGGCGATCGCGGCGGGGCCGTTCACGATGGGCTGGACGGGCGGGCACCCGGGCGAGCGCCCCGTCCACGAGGTGTGGCTCTCCGCGTTCGAGATCGCGACCGCGCCGGTGACGAACGCGGAGTGGCGGGTCTGGCTGGAAGCGGCCGGCCTGCGACCGCCGCCGTTCTGGAGGGCGCCGGGATTCGACGCCGCCGAGCAGCCCGTGGTCGGAATCTCCTGGGACGAGGCCGCCGCGTTCGCCGCGTGGGTGGGCGCCCGTCTGCCGAGCGAGGCCGAGTGGGAGAAGGCCGCGCGCGGCGGCCGCGACGGCGCCCGCTACCCGTGGGGCGACGCGCCGCCGCCCGCGGCCCGCTTCACCGCCCCGCCGCGGGTGCGCTCGACGCCGCCGAACCCGCTCGGCCTGCACGATCTGGCCGGCGTGTGCCACGAGTGGTGCGCGGACTGGTACGACGAGGGCTACTACCGGATCTCGCCGGCGCGCGACCCGCGCGGCCCGGCGATCGGCACGCGCCGCGTCAGCCGGGGCGGCGCCTGGCGGCACGCCGACCCGTGGAGCCCCGTCGCGCACCGCTCGTCGCTGCCGCCCCATCTGCGCTACTCCGACTACGGACTGCGTCTGGCCCGCGGGCCGCAGACCGCGCCGGCGGCCCCGGACTCCGCGCCGCGGCGGTCCTGAGACTCCGCGCGGCGTCGTCGGTCTCCTGCGGTACTATGACGCCGGGCCTCAGGCATGACCCCGGCCGACCGCTCGGTACTTCGCGAGGGCATCGTCGCCGGCGTGATCGGCGCCGCCGTGGTCGCGATCTGGTTCTTCGTGTTCGACTTCGCCCGGGGCCGCCCGTTCCTCACCCCCACGCTGCTCGGCTCGTACGTGTTCTTCGGCGTCAACACCCCGGTCGGCCTGGATCCCGCGGTGGGGCCGATCCTCGGGTACACCGTGCTGCACGGCCTGGCCTTCGTGGCCTTCGGCGTCGTGGCCGCCACCATGATGGCCATGAGCGAGCGCGAGCCGGCGCTGTTCGTGGCCTTCATCATCCTGTTCGCCGCCTTCGAGGTCTTCTTCTTCGGCGTGCTGAGCGTGCTCGGCCGCGCCATGCAGGCGGCGCTCGTGTGGTGGTCGGTGCTGATCGGCAACCTGCTGGCCTCGCTCGCCATGCTGTGGTTCTTCTTCCGCGCGCACCGCGCGCTGCCCCGCACGCTGATCGGCTCCTGGGGCCGGGTGCTGCGCGAAGGAGTGGTGGCGGGCATGCTCGGCGCCGCCGTGGTGGCGGTGTGGTTCTTCGCCATCGACGCCATCCAGGGCGAGCCCCTGCGGACCCCGCGGCTGCTGGGCACCGCGCTGCTCCGGGTGGACGACCCGACTGCCGGGATGCTGGCCTACACCGTGCTGCACGGCGTCGCGTTCATCGGCTTCGGCATCGTGGGCGCCTTCCTCATCGAGGGCGCCGAGCGCCAGCCGCTGCTCGTGTTCGCGCTGGTGATCCTCTTCACGGCCTTCGAGATCTTCTTCTTCGGCGCCGTCGTCATCCTGGCCAGCTGGATCCTCGACGAGCTGGCCGGCTGGACCATCTTCGTCGGCAACATCGTGGCGGCCGCCGTCATGCTCGCGTACTACTTCTCCGGGCACCGCGCGCTCGCGCGTCGGCTCACGCAGGCCTGGGCCGAAGAAGACTAGCGGTCTGACCGCGTGCCGCGCTCACCCTCGGCCCCGCTTGCCGTCGCGATCGAGGCGCCGACGGCTTCGCGCGTCTCCCCGGAGCGGTCGAGGCTGGCCCTGGTCGGGGTGCTGGCCGTGGCGCTGATCGTGTTCTCGGTCCCGGCCGGCCGGCGACCGCTGTGGTCCTCGGACGAGGCGCGGTTCGCGCTGCTCGCCCGGGACATCCTCGAGCACGGTCGCTGGCTCGTTCCCCACCTCCGCGGCGACCTCTATCTGAACAAGCCGCAGCTCTACTTCTGGAGCATCGCGCTGCTCTCGTTGCCGGGCGGACGGGTCACCGAGCTGACCGCGACGCTTCCCTCGGTCGTCTCCGCCGTGGCCACGGTCGGCGCCGTCGTGGCCATCGGCCGCCTGCTGTGGAGCCCGTCGGTAGGGCTCCTGGCCGGCCTCGTGCTCGTGTCGACGCCGCCGTTCTACGCCTTCAGCCACGAGGCGCTGGCCGACACGATGCTGACCGCCTTCGGGACGTGGGCGCTGTACTTCGTCCTGCGCGGGCAGAACGGCGGCGGCGCGGTGTGTCTCCTGGCCTTCTACGGCTGCATCGGCGGCGCCGTCCTGGCCAAGGGCCCGGCCGGCCTGGCCGTGCTCCTGGCGGCCTTCGTCGGCACCGCCATCGGCCGGGGCCCCGCCGCGCTGGCGCAGCTGAAGCCGCTGTACGGGGTGAGCGTCCTCGCGATCGTGGCGCTGGTGTGGTTGGCGCCGTACCTCCTGCTCTCCGAGGGACGCTTCGTCTCCCGCGTCCTGGTCGGACATTACGCGCCGTGGTATCTGGGCGGCGGACTCGTCCCGCGCCTGGCCCAGTTCCAGAAGCTGCTCAGCAACTTCCTGCCCTGGACGGTGCTGCTGGTCGCCGCCGCGGGCGCGCGGTCCCGCCGGCCCGACGCGGCCCGTCGGTGGCTGGTCGCGGCCACGATCAGCCTGACGCTCGCGCTCGGGCTTGCCGGTCACCAGCGCGCCCGGTACCTGCTGCCCATCTATCCCCTGCTCGCCCTGCTGGTCGCCGAGTTCGTCGGCCGGGCCGGATCGGACGGTCGGTGGCGGGCGCTGCGCGGCGGCGCGTGGACGTTCGCGGCCTCCGTCGTCGGCGTGGGTCTCCACGGGCCGGTCCTGCTGAGGCGCGTCGCCGCCGAGGACCGCGCCTTCGTGCCGGACCGCCCGCTCGAGATGGCGGCCGTCGTCGCGCTCGTGCTGGGGGCCGGGCTGGTCCAGGCCCTGGCCGTGCGCCGCGAGCGGTTCGTGGCCGGGTCGGCGGCCGCCGCCCTGCTCATCGCCGCGGCGCTCGTCGTCGAGGGCGTGGCGTACCCGCCGCGCTATGCGCGCGACAACGACCTCCGCCCCGTCGCGGCCGCCGCGGTCGCGCACACACCGGCCGGCATGCCGGTGGTCGCCCATCCGGATGCCCGGCTCTCGCTGGACTTCTACGTGGGCGGGGCGGTGGTGGAGGCGGCCACATCGCAGGGCGCGGCCTCGCTCGTGGAGCGGACCGCGGGCGCGGTGGTGACCACGCCCCGTCACTGGCCGGCGCTGGCGCAGGCGCTGCCGCCGACGGCCCGCGTGGTGGCCGACCACCTCGTGGCGGGGCGCCACATGCTGGTGGTCGTGCCGTGATCGCGGTCTCGGCCTCGATCGTCCTGCCGGTCTACAACGAGGCCGAGAGCCTGCCGGCGCTGTGGGCCGAGCTCGGTCCCGTGGTGAGCAAGCTTCCGATGAAGGCCGAGGTCGTCATGGTGGACGACGGCTCGACCGATGACAGCGCCGCCATCGTGCGCGGGCTGGCGCACGCCGACTCGCGCGTCCGGCTGATCCGTCTCGGCGCCAACACCGGCCTCACGGCCGCCCTGCTGGCCGGGCTGTCGGCTGCCCGGGGCGATTGCATCGTCACCATGGATTCCGACCTGCAGTACGACCCCGCCGACATTCCGCGACTGCTGACGCTCCTCGACGAGTACGACGCGGCGCTGGGGTGGCGCGGGCGGCGGCGCGACTCCTGGACGAAGCGGTTGTCCTCGCGCCTCGCCAACGACGTGCGCCGGGCGGTGCTGCGGGACTCCGTGCGGGATAGTGCGTGCACGCTGCGGGCGATGCGGCGGGAGTGCGTGGCCGCCATCGCGCCGTACCACGGCATGCACCGCTTCGTGCCGTCCCTGCTCGAGCTCCGCGGCTTCAAGGTGATCGAGGTCGAGGTGCGTCACCGGCCGCGCCGGCACGGCACGTCGAAGTACGGCGTCCGCAACCGGTCGGTGCGCCCGTTCATCGACCTGCTGGCGGTCGCCTGGATGCGCGCGCGCCGGGTCTCGTACACGATCGTCGAGGACACGGCCGCGCTCCCTGAGGCCGGCTTCCTCGACCAGGCCCCTCGGGCCCGCCCGGCGGCGGCGCCGGGCGGGCGACTACCAGAGGGCGTCCGGAAGCGGCAGGTCGGCGAACGCGTGGACGGGTAGCGGCGCCGGCGGCGTCACCCTCAGGCGCTCGGCCAGCACGTAGAGCTGGCGCAGGTGCTGGGCGCAGTGCCACGTCGTGCGCTCCAGCAGGTCGTGCGCGCCCTGGGGGCCGTAGTACACATCGATGACCCGGCCGAACTCGTCGGCCCCGGCGCCCTCGAACCAGCCGTCGATGCGGCCACGCACCAGCGCGCCCCAGCGGGCCACGTCGCCGCCGTCGACCATCTCGGCCGGCGCGCGCTCGTCGAACCATGTCGCCGGGAAGTGCCCCCGGTCCATCGCGTCGATGAACGACAGGCCGACGCGGAAGACGTGGTAGCCGAGGTCGCGGATGGAGCGCTTGCGCTCCGGCGGGACGACGTCGAGCTGATCGGCAGCGAACCGGCTCACCAGCCCCTGGGCGGACTCGAGGATCTGGTCGAGCCGGCGGCCCAGCTCACGCGGCGCCAGCTGCGTCGCGGTGGCGTACGGCACGCCGAGCAGCTTCGCGTAGCCGGCGGGGTTCCAGCCGTGGACGGCCCGGCCGTCGAGCGCGACGGCGGGCACCCGCGGCACGCCGAGTCGCTCGAGCTCCTGGACGGTGGCCGGCTCGGCCTGGATGTCGACGGGATCGAACTCGATCCCCCAAGACGTGAGCAGCTCCTTCGTCTTGGCGCACGACGATCACCCCGGGCGGTAGTACAGGCGCGGCTTCATGGTGGCCTCCCGGCTGCCAGAGTACCCGGACGGCCGGCTCAACGCCCGTGGAATGTCGGCGTCTTCTTCTCGGCGAACGCGGTCACCCCGGCCCGGAAGTCCTCGGTGTGCCCGCAGGCGGCGATCCCCTGGGCCTCCAGCTCCATCTGGGTCTCCAGGCTCTCCCAGGTCGACTGGTGGAGCAGGCGCTTGGCGATGCCGAACGCCTTCGACGGCCCCTGGGCCAGCTCGCGGGCGAGACTGGCGACGGCCGCCGTCAGCTCGGCGTCGGCCACCGCGCGCGTCGCCAGGCCCCAGTCGACCGCCTCCCGCGCGGTGAGCACGCGGTTGGTGAAGTACAGCTCCATCGCCCGCCGCAGGCCGATCAGCCGGGGCAGGAAGTACGACGAGGAGCCGTCGGGGCTGGCCGCGATCTTCGAGTAGGCCATCGTGAACCGGGCCGACTCGGCGGCGACGACCAGGTCGCCCGACAGCGCCAGGCTGCAGCCGCCGCCGGCGGCCACGCCGTTGACGGCCATGATCACCGGCTTGTCGCTCCGGCAGAACCGGGAGATCGCGCCGTGCAGGTAGGTGGTCAGCTCCTTGATGTGGACGCCGATGCGGCCCAGGTTGTCGACGAAATCCTTGACGTCGCCGCCCGCGCAGAACGCGCGGCCGCTGCCGGTGACGACGATGCAGCGCACGTCGGGATCCTCGTCGAGCTCGAGCGAGGCGGCGAACAGCTCGCGCCCGAGCGGCAGGTTGAGGGCGTTGTAGGCGTCGGGACGGTTGAGGGTGAGCGTGGCGACGCCGGCCGCCCGCTCCACGGTCAGGTACTGGTACGCCATCGGCTCCTCCGATCGACTCAGCGCCGCTCGCGGGTGCGCGCCACCTCGGCCACGGCGTCGAGGATCTCCTGGATCTGCAGCGGCTTCACGAGGACCAGGTCGACCCCGTGGGCGCGCCGCTCCTCGAGCGAGAGCTCGACGCCGAACCCGGTGACGAGGAAGACCGGCACATCGGGCCTGGCCTGCTTCGCGGCCCGGGCCACCTGCCAGCCCGACACGCGCGGCATGGCGAGGTCGGTGACGACCAGGTCGAACGGCTCGGCGGCGAAGCGCGCGATCGCCTCCGCGCCGTCGCCCAGGATGACGACGCGGTGCCCGGCGGACTCCAGGATGTCGCCGATGACGGCGCGCACCGGCGGCTCGTCGTCGACGACCAGGCAGCGCAGCGGCCGCACGGCCGGCGGCGGGGGGACAGGCTCGGGCGGGGCCGGCTGCACGTCGCTGCCGCGGGGCAGCGACAGCCGGAAGGTCGAGCCCCGCCCGACCTCGCTCTCCACGTCGATGGAGCCCCCGTGGCGCGAGATGATGCCGTAGGTCATCGACAGGCCCATGCCGGTGCCCTGCGGACCCTTGGTCGTGAAGAACGGATCGAACACGCGCTCGCGGACCTCCGGCGCCATGCCGACGCCGTCGTCGGCCACCGAGATCTCCACCCGCTCGTCCACCATCGCCGTCGCCAGCGTCAGCGTGCCGCCCTCCGGCATGGCGTCGAGCGCGTTGAGGATCAGGTTCGTCATCGCCTCGCGCAGCTCGGCGGCGTCGCCGAGCACGGCCGGCACGTCGGCGAGACGCTGCCGGACCTCGACGGCGATGCCGCGGCTGGTCGGCTCTTCCTTCCAGCGCGAGCGGGTGATCTCCAGGGCGTCGCGCACCACCTGGTTGATGTCGAGCGACACCATCGGCTGGTCGCGCCGGATCCGCGTGAAGTCCTGCAGCCGCTTCACGGTCTGGGCCCCGTCCAGCGCGGACCGCTCGATCACGCGCAGCCAATCGCGCTGCTTCGGGTCCTGCACGCGGCGCAGCAGCAGCTGGGCGCGGCCGAGCACCGAGGCCAGCAGGTTGTTGAAGTCGTGGGCCACGCCGGAGGCCATCTCGCCCAGCGCCCGGAGCTTCTCGGTGCGCACGAGCTGGTCCTGGGCGGCGGTCAGCTCGCTGTAGGCGCGGGTGCGCTCCGCGTAGAGACGGACGCTGGACAGGGCCAGGGCCGTGAGGTGTGCGATGTTGAGCAGCAGCCGCTCCTCGGCCTCGGTGAAAGGCCGCTCGGCGCTGCGCAGCGCGAGCACGCCCAGGACCCGGTCCCGCGCGGTCAGCGGCACGCCCAGCCAGTAGCGCAGGCGCTCGGAGACCGCGACCGGACGCACGCCGCGGCGGGCGCACTCGGCGGCGTAGTCGTCGGTGCGCAGCGCCATCCCCGTCTCCAGCACGGGCGTCATGAGCCCCACCCCCTGGGCCGGATAGCGGCGAGGCTCGCTGTCGTCGCGCAGGTCGTCCACGAAGCGCATCACCACCTCGAGCTCGTCACCGTCGTCGGCCCGGACGATGACGACCATGTGCCGCACGTCCAGCACGCGGGCCAGCTGGGTGCGCAGGGCGTCCAGCAAGGCCGTCCGGTCGAGCTGCCCGGTGACCGCGCGGGACAGGTCGTGGAGCACCGACAGCTCCTCGACGCGGCGACGGTTCTCCTCGAACAGCCGGGCGTTCTCGATCGCGGCGCCGGCCTGGTTGGCGATCGCCTCCATGAGCGCGAGGTCGCCGACCCCGAAGTCACGGGCGCGCTCCCACCACACGGCGGAGAAGCCGCCGATCACCCGGTCCTTGGTCACGACGGGGACGAACAGGTGGCTCTTGTGCGGCGCCTCGTCGCGGATGATCGACGGGAGCCGCGGATCGTGGGCGGCGTCGGCCGAGTACACCGGCCGCTTGGTGCGCGCGGCCTCGGCGTAGATGCCGTGGTCCGCGATCGACAGCCGCACCTCGCGCAGTGCGGTCAGGGGCGCGCTCGGCACCCGGTAGCCGGCGAACGGCGTGAGCCACTGGCCGGTCTCGTCGACCATCCAGAGGCCGACGGTGTCGGCGCCGAACGTGGTGGCGACCTGGCGCAGGAAGAGCCGCACCAGGCTCTGCACGTCGAGCGTGGAGGAGACGGCCCGGCTCACCGAGAGCAAGGTCTCCGTCTCGCTCAGCTTGATCTGGGTCTGCCGGGCCAGCTCGACGTTCTCCATCGCGAGGCCGACCTGGGCCGCGATGCCGTCGAGCAGGCGGATCTCCGCCGGCGGGAACACGCGGCCCGTGTGCCACCACATCAGGAACAGCCCGCCCACCGGCTGGCCGTGGGCCAGGGTCGGCGCGAACAGGACGGAGTGCGGCGGCAGCGCGCGCGTCCATTCCGGGTCGTGGCCGGGATCCAGGTGCACGTCGCTGCTGGCGATGGTGCGGCCGTCGCGGAAGGCCGCGGCCAGGGCCGGGGCCCGCTCGATGGGCAGCGGGGTGCGCATCAGGAACGGCAGGAGATCCTTGGGGACGTGGTAGCCGGCGGCCGGCAGCAGCGCCGTCCGCCGCTCGTCGGCGAGGTAGACGCCGACCATGTCGGCCCCGAAGGCGCGTCCCACCTCCGCGGCCACGCCGCGCAGCACGATGTCGGTCGGGCCCTGCTGCGAGAGCACCTGGCCGACCGCCAGCAGGGTGCGCGTCTCCCGCAGGCGCTCCTGCGCCTCGGCGTAGAGCCGTGAGTTCTCCAGCGCCATCGCGATCTGTCCGGCGATGGCCAGCGCCAGGTCGCGCTGCCATTCCTGGAAGCGTCCCGGGTGCTCGGAGTAGTCCAGCGTCATCACCCCGATGACGCGCTCCTGCCGCAGCATGGGCACGATGAGGCAGGCGCGCAGGCCGAAGGCCCGCACCCACTCGTGCGGGATCAGCGTCGAATCCGCGCAGTCCTCGATGAGCAGCGGCTGCCGGGTCTGGATCACCTGGGCGTTGGCCGGGATCGCCTCCGGCGGCCCCGCCTCGATGATCTGGAAGTGCTCCCACATGCCGGGGATCTTGCGGCCGTCGGCGAACTGCGACATGAGCGGCACGACGCGGTCGCCGTCCCACAGCTCGAGCGTGCAGCGGTCCACCCGACAGACCTGGGCCACCTTCAGCGCCACCCGCTTGAGGACGCGCCGCGAGTCCAGCGTGGTGGACAGGATCTCGGCGACCTCGAGCAGCGCGCGAGTCTCGGTGAGACGCCGCGAGGTCTCCGAGTACAGCCGCGCGTTCTCCAGGGCGATGGCCGCCTGGGCGGCCAGCGAGCCCATCAGCGACGTGGTCTCCGGCGTGACCGGCCACGCCGCCGCGCGGTGCACCGCGAAAGCGCCCAGCTGGCGATCGCCGATGGCGATCGGGTAGGCCGTCATGGCCTGCAGCCCTCGCCGCTGCAGGGCAGCCGGCTGCAGAATGCGCGGGTCGTCGGCGATCTCGATCCACATCAGCGGCTCGCGGCGGGCGACGACCCAGCCGACCGCGCCCTCGCCGACCGCCAGGTCGTCCTTCAGCTCGTCGGCCAGCTCGGGGTCGCCGAAGGTGAGGGCGCGGCGCAGCCGCTGGGAGGCCGCGTCGTACGCCCACAGGCTGACGAAGGCCGCGTCGAAGAAGCGGGCGATGGCCCGGGCCAGGTTCTGCAGCACCTCCTCGACGTTGAGCGAGGAGGACACGAGCCGGTTGACCTCCTCGAGCGCGCGCAGGCGATCGGCGTACCGGCGGGCGTCCTCGTACAGCCGGGCGTTGCGGATGGCCGCCGCCGCCTGGGCCGAGAACGACTGCAGCAGGTCCGCGTCGTCGGCACCGAACCGGAACGGGCGGTCGCGGATGAGGACGAGCACCCCGAGCAGGTGCTCGCGGTCGAGGATGGGCGCGCAGAAGAGGCTCCGCAGGCCGCGCTCGCGCGCCCACTCGCGCGCGACGAAGCGTCCATCGGTGAAGATGTCGTCGATCGTCAGCGGCTGCTGGTCGAGGGCCACCGCGCCCACGGCGCCCTCGCCGAACTTCAGCGTGTCGATGTTCTCCATCTCGCCGCCCACGGAGACGTCCCACGAGGCCTGCATGTGCAGCGTGCGCGTCGTCTCGTCGGCCAGCCACACGCCCACGAACGGCACGCTCATGATCTCGGCGGCCGCTGCCGCGATCGAGGTCAGCACGTTGCCGGTGTCCAGGGAGGCCGAGACCAGGCTGTTCAGGCGGGCCAGGGCGCGCAGGCGCGTCGCGCGCGCCTCCGCCGCGAGGTACAGCCGCGAGTTCTGGAGGGCGATCCCGGCCTGGGCGGCGAAGCTCTCGAGGAGCGCCAGGTCGTCGGCCGCGAACGGGTCGCCGCCCTCACCCCGGCTCATCACGATGGCGGCGTGGACCCGGGCGCCGATCATCACCGGCTGCGCCAGCGCGTGGCCGACGCCGTGCGTGACGAACTCCGGGCGGGCCAGGGGCGAGCGCGGGTAGTCGTTGACCATGATGCCGCGCTGCCCGGCCACCACGGTGCCGATGAGCCCCTCGCCCTCCAGCGCCCGCACCATGCCCGGCCCCTCGGCGGTCCAGGCCCGTCGCACGAAGCTGCCGGCGTCGTCCAGCAGGTAGATGGCGCCGTCCGCCTCGAAGAGGCGGGCCGAGCGCTCGACGATGAGCGCCAGCAACCGCTCGGTGTCGAGCTCGGCGGCGAACTCGCGCTCGATCTCGGCCAGCGCGGCGATCTGCCGGCGACGGGCCCGCTCCAGCGAGAACAGGCGGGCGTTCTCGAGCGCGAGCACTGCCTGGTCGGCGAAGGCCTGCAGCAGGCGCGCCTCGTCCTCCACGAACCGGCGGCCAGGATCGTCGATCACGCCGAGCGCCCCGATCACGACCGCCTTCACGCGCAGGGGGACCGCCAGCACGGCCCGGTGGCCGGAGCCGCCGAGGTCCGCGCGCAGCACGTCGGAGATCTGCACCGTCGGGTCGGCGAGGATGTCGGACGACCAGGCCGCCCGGCCCTCGGCGGCGGCGCGACCGAGCACGCCGTCGCCGGGCCGGAGGACGTGCCCGGGCTCGACGTCGTCGCGGCTCAGGCCGCCGGTCGCCAGCGCCACCAGGCAGCCGTCGGGCCGCGCGAGGCGCAGCACCGAGGACTTGGCCTCGAACAGCGGCAGCACGCTCTCGACGGTGCGCGCGACGACGTCGGCCACGTCGAGGCTCTCGGTCAGGCGCTGGGCCAGGCGGGCCAGCTGCTCGGCCTCGTGCCGGCGGCGCGTGGTCTCGTCGTAGAGCCGCGCGTTCTCCAGGGCCAGCGCCGCCTGGTCCGCGAAGGCCTGCAGCAGCTGCGCCTCGGCGTCGCTGAACACGCGGCCGGTACGGTCGGCGATGGCCAGCACGCCGGACATGCGGTCGCGGACGAGCAGCGGCACCGCCATGAGCGCGCGATCGCCGCTCGCGGCCAGGCTGGCCCGCAGGGCCTCGTCGTAGTGGATCGCGGGATCGCTCAGGACGTCGGCGGCCGCGTAAATCCGTCGCCCGCCGGCTGCCAGGGCGGACAGGCCGACACCGGGCGCGAGCTCGCGCGCCCACACGAAGCTGCCGCCCCGGGAGACCGCCGCCGTCACCATGCGGCCATCCTCGGCCAGGCGGTAGATCGCGGAGGAGCGGGCGCCGAGCAGGCTGCAGATGCTGTCGGCCACGCGGTGGGCGACGGCGTCGGAGTCGAGCGTTTCCGACAGCTCGCGTCCCAGGTCGGCCAGCGCCCGCATGCGCGCGGCGTGGTCGCTCGCCTCGCGGTACAGGCGCGAGTGCTCCAGCGCGACGGCGGCCTGGCCGGCGAACGCCTCGGCGAGGTCGCGATCGCGCAGGGTGAACGGGCGCCGGGCCCGGAAGGTCAGCACGCCGATCGTGCGCTCGCCCACCCGCAGCGGCACCCCGAGGAACGTGGTGTAGCCCAGCCGCCGGTCGGCGGCGCCGTGCTCGGCGACGACCTCGTTGCTGTCGTCGAGGTCCACGACCAGCGCCTGCCCGAGCCGCATGACCCGACCGCTGAGGCTCTCGCCGACGCGCAGCCGCGGCCGCAGCATCGTCTGGGCGGCGGTGCCGGCCAGGCCGGCCAGCACCAGCTCGTCCCCCTCGAGCAGCCGGAAGCCCGCGTTGTCGACGGCCAGCAGCCGCGCCGCCTCCTCGGCAATCGAGGTCAGCAGCGCGTCGGTCGGGGCCAGCGCGCCGATCTTGGTGTTGATCTCGAGCAGGGCGTTCAGGTAGGCGCGCCGCGTCTGCTCGTCGAAGAACAGGCGCGCGTTGTCGATGGCGATGGCGGCCTGGTCGGCGAGCAGCTGCAGCAAGGCCAGCTCCTCGGCGGCGTACTCGTGACGCTCGCGCGAGGCGACGACGAGCGCGCCGAGCATCCGGCTGCCGACCCGGACGGGCACGCTGGCCGCCGACGCCACGCCCTCGGTGCGGAGGCGGGTGGTGTTGCGCACCCGCGGGTCGCCGAGCACGTCGGGCATCGTCACCGGTTCGCCCCGCGCCGCCACCAGGCCCACCAGCCCGTCGCCGAGAGCCATGGTCCGCTCCCCATCGAGCATGGCCAGCGGCCCCGCCGAGGCGCCCAGCGCCAGCCGCTGGCCGTCCTCGTCGAGCAGCCACAGTCGGGCGATGCTGCAGTCCAGCAGCTCGGCGGCGGCGTCGACGACGCGCTGGACCACCTGATCGCCGGACAGGGTCGCGCTCAGCCCCTGGGCCAGGCGAGCCAGCGCTTCCAGGCGCCGGCTCTTCTGCTGGGTCTCCGCCAGCAACCCGGCCCGCGCGACGGCCAGCCCGACCTGCAGCGCCACGCCCTGCAGCAGCGTCAGCAGGTCGGCGTCGAAGGCGCGCGGCGCGGTGGACACCAGGGCCAGGACGCCCCAGACGTAGTCGCCGGACTCGATGGGCAGCGCGAGCTGCGTGTGGAAGCGCCCCTCGGCGATCGCGCGGCGGAGCACCCGGTCGGTGACGTGCGGGGAGGCCGCGAGGTCGGTGACGACGACCCGGCGGGTGCGCACGGCCTCTCCGGTGTGGGAACCGTCGAGCCCGCGCTCCCGCAGACGGTCGGCCAGCTCCGCGGTCAGTCCGCGATGCGCGACGAGCACGAGCCGCTCGGTCGCGCGGTCGAGGCGGTACACCATGCCGATGCGCTCGCCGGCGACGCCCAGCACCAGGTCGAGCGTCTGCTCGGCGGTGGCGATCAGATCCCCGCTCGAGCCCATGGTGACCGCGGCCGCGTGGAGCGCGTCGAGCTCGCGGCTGTGCGCCGATGTGGGACCGGAGGGCGGCGGGTGGTCGCCGACCAGGGCCGGCGATGGGGTGGCCGGCGCGCTGGCCGGGGCCCGCGAGCGGCCGGGGACGAGCAGCGCGAGCGCGGCGCCGCCGGCGGCGAGCGCGAACGAGCCGGCCAGCGCGCCCCACAGCCAGCCGCGCTCGCGGCCGATCGCGTCCTCCGGCACGAGCGCCCACGCGACGACGTCGTCGCCGAGGCGCCCCGCCGGCCGGACGCTCCAGCGCCGTCCGCCCACGGCCGCCACCTCCGGAGGGGGGGTGGACGACCAGCCGCCGGCCGGCACGCCCGGCAGCGTGGCCGCCACGAGCCGGCCGCCGGCGACAAACGCCAGGGCCGGCTCGCCGGCCGGTGCGGAGAGACGCTCGAGACGGCACGCGACCACGACGGCGCCAATGGCCGTGTCGGCCGAGCGGACCGGCGCCCGACCGAGCACGTAGGCCTGCCCGTCCAGCACGCGCAGGCTCACCGCGGGCCCGGGCGCCGGGGAGATGTCGGCCGGCGGCAGCGGGACCGCGGTCGGGATCTTCAGCAGCGCGGACCCCGTCGCGTCCGCCACGACCACGAGGTCCGCCACGCCGTCGATCGTGAGGGCCCGGACGCGCGCGCTGCCGCGCGCCAGCGTGGACCAGTCACGCCGCTCGACGCCCTCCACGATGGCCGGATCCCGGGCGAGCAGCCCGGCCTCCCGGCGCACCAGCGACTCGACCTCGGCCAGACGGGCCCGTGCGGTGGCCGCCAGCGCGGCCACCACGACCTCCTCGCGTGCTCGGCGCGAGAGCAGCGCGCCGCCAGCGCACCACAGAACGGCCAGGGCGAGCAGGACCGCGACGAGGGCGAGCCAGCGCGGCCGGCTCAGCGACGCTCCCCGATGCGATGGAGCTTCATGAGGTTGGTGCTGCCGGTGACCCACATCGGCGCTCCCGAGATGATCACGATCACGTCGTTGACGCTCACCGAGTGGTCGCCGAGCAGCGCGTGCTCGATCTCCTCGAGCATGTCGTCCGTCGTCTCGACCTTGCGGATGAGCCGGGAGAAGACGCCCCACGACAGGGCGAGCCGCCGCCGCACCTCGGTGGCCGGGGTGAAGGCGATGATCGGCACGTCCGGCCGCTGGTGGGAGATCAGCCGCGCCGAGAAGCCCGACTGCGTGAAGGCGACGATCGCGCGCGCGTTCAGGGCGTTGGCGGCGGTGGCGGCCGCGTGGGAGACGGCCTCCGGGAAGCCGGCCGTGTGGCTCTCGCCGCGGCGGCGCACGGGCTCCTGCGCGCGCACGGCGGCCTCGGCGCGGAGCGCCACGCGGGACATGACGTCGACGGCCTGGTGCGGGTAGCGGCCGGTGGCGGTCTCCGCCGACAGCATGATGGCGTCGGCGCCGTCGAAGATCGCCGTCGCCACGTCGGAGACCTCGGCGCGGGTCGGCCGCAGGTGGGTCACCATCGACTCCAGCATCTGGGTGGCGACGATCACCGGGATCTTGACCGCGCGCGCCTGGCGGACGATCTCCTTCTGCAGGTGGGGCACGTCCTCCAGGGGCACGTCGACGCCGAGGTCGCCCCGGGCCACCATCACGGCGTCCACCGTGGCCAGGACGCCCGGCAGGTTCGCCATCACCTCCTGGCGCTCGAGCTTGGCCACCAGCGGCACGCTGGCGCCGCGCTCGGCCAGGAACTGCCGGACCTCGGCGATGTCGGCGGCCGACCGCACGAAGGAGATGGCCACGAAATCGACGCCCTGCTCGATGCCGAAGCGCAGGTCGGTCCGGTCCTTGTCGGTCAGGCACGAGACCGGCAGCGGCACCCGGGGCAGCGAGATGCCCTTGTGGTCGCCGATGCGCCCGCCGGCCACGACGCGGCAACGGACCTCCTGGGCCGTGGTCTCCTCGACGCGGAGCTGGATCATCCCGTCGTCCATGAGGACCTGGTCGCCGACCTTGGCCTCGGCCAGCGACTCCGGCGGCGCCACGTACACGCGCTCGACGTTGCCGACGCACGGCGTGCGCGACAGCGCGAAGGCCCGGCCCGGCTCGAGGTCGACGCGGCGCCCGCCGTTCGGGCCGAAGGTGCCGAGGCGGATCTTCGGGCCTTGCAGGTCCTGCAGGATGGCGACCGGCCGGCCCCAGCGCTCCTCGCCCTCGCGGATGCGACGGATGACGTCGGCGTGCTCGGCGTGGGTGCCGTGCGAGAAGTTCAGCCGGGCGACGTCCATCCCGGCGGCGGCCAGCCGGTCGAGCGCCTCGACTCCCGACGACGCCGGCCCGATCGTGCACACGATCTTGGTTCGCCGCATACCGCCATCCTTCACGGCGCTCGTCGCCGTCATGCGCTCTTGAGCACCGGCCCCAGGAACCGGCCCGTGTAGGACTCCGATCGCTGCGCCACCGCCTCCGGCGTGCCGGTAGCCACGACGCGCCCGCCGGCGTCGCCGCCCTCGGGGCCCAGGTCGATCACCCAGTCGGCCGTCTTGATGACGTCCAGGTTGTGCTCGATGATCACCACGGTGTTGCCCTGCTCGACCAGCCGGTTCAGCACCTCCAGCAGCTTCTCGATGTCGGCGAAGTGCAGGCCGGTGGTGGGCTCGTCCAGGATGTAGAGCGTGCGACCGGTCGCCCGCCGCGACAGCTCGGTGGCGAGCTTCACGCGCTGGGCCTCGCCGCCCGACAGCGTGGTGGCCGATTGCCCGAGCCGGATGTAGTCGAGGCCGACGTCGTCGAGGGTCTGCAGCTTGCTCTTGATCACGGGCACCGCGTCGAAGAACGCCAGGGCCTCCCGCACCGTCATGTCGAGCACGTCGGCGACGCTGGAGCCCTTGTAGCGGACCTCCAGCGTCTCGCGGTTGTAGCGCTTGCCCTTGCAGACGTCGCAGGTGACGTAGACGTCGGGCAGGAAGTGCATCTCGATCTTCACGAGGCCGTCGCCCTGGCACGCCTCGCACCGCCCGCCCTTGACGTTGAAGGAGAAGCGGCCCGGCGCGTAGCCGCGCATGCGCGCTTCCGGGGTGCGCGCGAACAGGGCCCGGATGAACGTGAACACCCCGGTGTAGGTCGCGGGGTTGGAGCGCGGCGTGCGGCCGATGGGCGACTGGTCGATGTCCACGACCTTGTCGACGTGCTGGGCGCCCTCGATGCGGGCGTGGGCGCCGGGCCGCTCCTGGGCCCGGTAGAGCATCTGGGCCAGGGCGCGGTAGAGGATGTCGTTGACGAGCGTCGACTTGCCCGAGCCCGACACCCCGGTCACGCACGTGAACGTGCCGAGGGGGATCTTCACGGCCATGCCCTGCAGGTTGTGCTCGCGCGGCTCGTGGATCGTGAGGAACTGTCCGCTCCCGCGCCGGCGGTTCACCGGCACCGGGATGCGGCGGGCGCCCGAGAGGTACTGCCCGGTCAGCGACCGGGGGTTGGCGACGATCTCGTCGGGCGTGCCCACGGCGACGAGGTGGCCGCCGAGCTCGCCGGCGCCCGGCCCCAGATCGAGGACGTAGTCGGCCGCGCGGATGGTCTCCTCGTCGTGCTCGACCACCAGCACGGTGTTGCCGAGGTCGCGCAGCCGCTTGAGCGTGTCGAGCAGGCGGCGGTTGTCCCGCTGGTGGAGGCCGATCGAGGGCTCGTCGAGGATGTACAGCACGCCGACCAGGCTGGAGCCGATCTGGGTGGCCAGCCGGATGCGCTGGCCCTCCCCGCCCGAGAGCGTGCCGGCCGGCCGGTCCAGGGTCAGGTAGTCGAGGCCGACGTTCACCAGGAAGCCGAGCCGCTCGCGGATCTCCTTGAGGACGCGGCGGGCGATCGCTGCTTCGCGCTCGCCGAAGCTGACCGAGGTGAAGAAGACGCCCGCGTCCTTGATGGTGAGCTTCACGACGTCGGCGATCGACCGGCCGGCGATCTTCAGGCCGAGCGACTCCGGCCGCAGCCGCGAGCCGCCGCAGGCCGGGCACGGCCGCTCGGCCATGAACGCCTCGACCTCGGCCCGCGCCTCCTCGGACTGGGTCTCGCGGTACCGCCGCTCGAGCACCTTCACCACGCCCTCGAAGCCGCCCTCGCGATCGCCGAACAGGATCACCTCGCGCACGCTCTTGCGCAGCTTCGACCACGGCTCGTCCAGCGAGAACTTGTACCGCCGGGCCAGCACGGCCAGCGTCTGCTTGAAGTACGTCGACTCGCGGCCGGCCCACGGCGCCAGGGCGCCGGCCCGGAGCGAGCGCGACGGGCTGGGGACCAGCCGCTCGGGATCGATCTCCCAGCGGGTGCCGATGCCGCCGCACTCGGGGCAGGCGCCGTAGGGATTGTTGAACGAGAACATCCGCGGCGAGACCTCGGGGAAGGAGATGCCGCACTCCGCGCAGGCCAGCCGCTCGGAGAAGACCATGGGCTCGGTCTTCCCGGACCCCTCGCTCACAGGCTCCACCTGCACGACGCCATCGGCCAGGCGCAGGGCGGTTTCCAGCGAGTCGGCGAGCCGGGGGCCCAGGGTGTCGCGAACGACCAGGCGGTCGATCACGACCTCGATCGTGTGCTTGCGGTTCTTGTCGAGGTCGATCTCCTCGCCGAGCTCCCGCACGACGCCGTTGACGCGGACCCGGGAGTAGCCCTGCCGCTGCAGGTCGTAGAAGAGCTTCTTGTACTCGCCCTTGCGCCCCCGGACCACCGGCGCCAGCACGAGCAGGCGTGTTCCGGCCGGAAGCGTCAGCACGCGGTCGACCATCTGCTGCACGGTCTGCGCGGAGATCACCCGGCCGCAGGTCGGGCAGTGCGGCACCCCGACGCGCGCGAACAGCACCCGCAGGTAGTCGTAGATCTCGGTCACGGTGCCGACGGTCGACCGCGGGTTCTTGGAGGTCGTCTTCTGCTCGATCGAGATCGCCGGCGACAGGCCCTCGATGGAATCGACCTCGGGCTTCTCCATCTGCTCGAGGAACTGCCGGGCGTAGGCCGACAGCGACTCCACGTACCGTCGCTGTCCCTCGGCGTAGATGGTGTCGAAGGCCAGCGAGGACTTCCCCGAGCCCGAGAGCCCGGTGATGACGACCAGCTGGTCGCGCGGGATCTCGACGTCGATGTCCTTCAGGTTGTGCTCACGGGCCCCACGGACGACGATCCGGTCGCTGGCCATGACCTGGCTATTATGCGTCGGGTGCCCCGGCGTCACAACGAAGTCGCCATGTTGCGCGCGGCATCGCCGCCGCTCCGCGCCTTCGTCACCGCCCAGCCCAGCGGCATCGCGAGCAGCGCGGGATAGCGCGCGAGCACCTCCGGCCACGGCGCGGCGCCGGGCGCCACCACGGGGAGCCCGGCCAGCACGGCGAACGCCAGCACGCCCACGAGGGAGCCCGCCCACGCCGCATCGCCGGCGGTCGAGAATCGGGCCGGCCCCGCGGCGGCTGCCGCCAGGCCGAGACCCAGCACGAGCAGGCGCCAGGGGTCGAGCGGTATCACCGCGAGCGCCGCGGCCAGCGCCACGGCCGCGGCCCAGAGAGCGGGGGCGGCGCTCCCGGTGGTGACGAGGCGACCGCGCAGCGCCACCACCGCCGTGATCGCCAGCGCCGCCAGCGCGCCGAGCGCGAGCACCGCGAGGGGCGCCCCGGCCCGCAGCCCGAGCGCGCGGGTCGGCAGGCCCACCACCGGCGCCGGCAGGGACCCGCCGAGCGCGAGGTCGGGCGCCGTGGCGCCGGCGTAAATACCCCAGCCGACCGCCGCCGTCGTGGCCACCAGCAGCACGAGGGGCGCGGCCGCGGCGGCGGGACCGCGCCGCGCGGACGGCACCAGGGCCAGCGCGCCCCCGACCAGCGTCGCCAGCGCGCCGAGCGCCCCGGGCAGCATGGGCAGCCCACGGTCGGGCGCGTCGGCCCAGGCAACTCCGGTGACCGGCGCGCCGGGCACCCGTCGACCTGCCTCGAAGCGCAGGCGCGCTCCCGCCTCGACCGCGAGCTCATCCCCGGAACGCAGCGCCAGCGACTCGCCCGCGGCGAGGTGCCACTCCCGCACCGTCGGCGGCGCTGCGTCGCGCTCGACGACGCGGTACGTCCCGGCGGTCAGCGCGGTCACCCGCTGTCCCTCCGCGAAGTGCAGGTAGGCGGGCCGGGCGAAGCGCTCGCCGTCGCGCACCCAGCCGCTCGTCTCGTCGAACGTCAGCGACGGGCGCAGCCCGGCGCGGCTCCACGCCGCCCAGGGCGCGGTCCCGGTCGCCAGCGCGATGGAGACGAGCGGCAGCGCGAAGGCGATGGCGGCCAGCGCCAGCGCCGCCGCGCTGGCGCGGCGCGCGCCCGGCAGCAGGGGCACCAGCAGGGCGAGCGCGGCCGCCAGCAGCACACCGAGCCACGGCGCGCGTCCGAGGAGCGCGGCCGCGTCGGCGGCGAGCACGAACTCGCTGGCCAGCACCAGCGTGACGGCGAGCGCGACGGCCGCCCGGGTCACGGGATCGACGCGGGCGGGGCGCATCTCGGGCGCCAGCAGCGCGACCAGCGGCGCGACGAGCGCGCCGAGTGCCAGCCACGGCGCGGCAGCGTCGCCGCCCGTCACCGACACGACCACCGCCGCCAGCAGCACGGGCTGCAGCCAGACGGCCACCGCGGCGAGCGCGGTCATTCGCCGCGCACGAGGACGATGATCGCGAGGACCGTGGCCAGCAGGGGCGCGGCGACGCCGGCGTACCACCAGAGCAGGCTCATGCCCGCCACGCGCACGGCGCCGGGAGCGGCGGGGGCCAGCGCCAGCAGCGGGGCGCCGGCGAGCAGGACGAGCAGTGCGGTGATCGCCGTGCGGCGCCCGCGGGACGCTGACATCGGGCGCGATTATAGCGCCGGGTCCGGTGAATCGGTATGCTGGCCGGTGGCGTCTCAACGCCGACCCGGAGAGGAGCGCTCATGGCCGACAAGATCCAGCGGGTGCTGGTGGTGACCGCGCACCCCGACGACTCGGAGTTCGGCGCCGGCGGCACCGTCGCCAAGCTCGCCAAGGACGGCTGCGAGATCACCTACGTCATCGTGACCAACGGTAACAAGGGATCGAGCGACCGGTCGATGACGCCCGAGCGGCTGGCCGTCATCCGGGCCGACGAGCAGCGCAGCGCCGCCCGCACGCTGGGTGTAGCGCGCGTCGAGTTCCTCGGTTATCCGGACTGCGAGGTGGAGGACACGCGCGAGGTGCGCCGCGACGTGACGCGCGAGATCCGCCGCTGGCGGCCCGACCTGCTCGTCTGCCAGAGCCCGAACCGCACCTACAACCTCGGCGCCTCCCACCGCGACCACCGCACCGTGGGCGGGGTCGCGCTCGACTGCGTGTACCCGCTGGCCCGCGACCACATGGCGTTTCCCGAGCTGCTCCCCGAGTTCGAGCCCCACAAGGTCCGTCACGTCTACGTCATGCAGTGGCAGAATCCCCAGCTCGTGGTCGACATCTCCGACGTCATCGAGCTGAAGCTGCGCGCGCTGGCCTGTCACGCCAGCCAGTTCGCGGACTTCAAGGCCGTCGAGCGGCGGGTTCGCGAGCGCTCGGCCGAGATCGGCCAGGGCAAGGGGTTCGCGCACGCCGAGGGCTTCGACCACATCGTCATGCCCTGATGACCTCGGCGCGGCTGTCCGCCCTCGCCGTGCTGATCGCGCTCGGCGCCGTCGCCGCGTACGCGCTGCTGCTGCGCGTGCCCCTCGTGCGCAACCACCCGGAGGCCTACGTGGTGGCGTTCGCGGTGGCGACCGGGCTGGCCGCGATCGCGGTGGCGCGGGCGCGAGGGCGGCGGTGGCCGGCGTGGCTGGCGCTGGGCGTGTGCGGGCTCCTGCTGATCGGTGGGGCGTGGTTCGACTTCGTCGTGGCGCGGGTCCCCGTCACGTCGAGCGTGCTGCGCGTGGGCGAGCGGCCACCCGACTTCCAGCTCCTCGATGCCTCGGGGCGACCGGTGACGCTGTCCGAGTACCGTGGTCGGAAGCCGGTCGTGCTGGTATTCTATCGCGGTTACTGGTGACCGTTCTGCGTCGCCGAGCTCCAAGGACTTGGAGCCGCCGTGTCGGACGCCGAGCAGGCCGGTCTCGAGGTCATCGCGGTGTCGCCCGACTCCAACGTGCAGAGCCAGAAGCTGGCCGACGGTCTGCGCGTGGGCTACCGCTTCGTGGCCGACCGCGACCTCGCGGTGACGCGAAGCTGGGGGCTGGTGCACCCGCACGGCGGGCCGGACGGCCGCGACGTCCCACGGCCTGCCACCATCGTGCTGGACCGGGAGGGTGTCGTGCGCTGGTTCTCGATCACGCGGAACTATCAGGTCCGTCCGGATCCCGCCGACGTCCTCCGCGCCGTGCGCGCGCTCCGGACGTCGGCGGCCCTGGGGGCGGCGCGGTGAGCTCGATCGCGCGCGTCCAGGAGGCCCTGCGCGCCCTCGGGCTCGGCCACGAGGTCGTCGACCTCGGCCTGTCGGCGCGCACGGCTGCCGACGCCGCCAAGGCGGTGGGCTGCCAGGTCGACCAGATCGCCAAGTCGCTGGTGTTCCGCCTCCGCGAGAGCGGGCGCGCGCTCCTCGTCGTCACCAGCGGCGCCCATCGCGTGGACGAGGCGAAGGTCGGCGCGGTGGTGGGCGAGTCGCTCGAGCGCGCCGACGCCGCGTTCGTGCGCGCCGAGACCGGCTTCGCGATCGGGGGCGTCGCCCCCATCGGCCACGCCAGGCCCGTGCTGACGCTCATCGACGAGCACCTGCTCGCGTTCGACGCCATCTGGGCCGCCGCCGGCCATCCCAACTCGGTCTTCCGGCTGACGCCGGCCGAGCTCGTCGCGATGACGGGGGGCCGCGTCGTCCCGGTGTCGTGATCGCGCGCACGGTCGGCCGCACGGTAGAATGACCGGGTGATCCGTCGCGGGAGCGTTCTGGTCGCCGTCCTCCTTCTCCTCGCTCCCCTGGCCCTGGCCCAGCCGTCCGTCGTCGCGCCGGGCGGGCCGGAGCTGCGCGCGATCGCCGGGACCCTCACCGCCCCCGGCATGGACGGCCGCGGCGCCGGCACGTCCGGTGGCGACCTTGCGGCCCGACAGCTCGCCGACTGGCTGCAGGCGGCGGGGCTGCGTCCGGGCGGCGAGGACGGAACGTTCTTCCAGTCGTTCGTGGTGGCCGCGAGCACGCGGATCGCGCGCGGGACGTCGCTCCGCGGACCGGCGGGCGCCGGGTCGCCGGCGGAGCCCGGCCGCGACTGGACACCGCACGGCGGCTCGCTCGACGGCCGGGTCGCCGGCGAGATCCTCTTCGCCGGCCACGGCGTCAGCGCTCCCGAGGCCGGCTACGACGACTGGGCCGGCGTCGACGCTCGCGACCGGATCGCGCTGGTGCTGGACGGCGCGCCACCGCACCTGGCCGACCGGCGGACGACGCGCCTGGACAAGCTCATCGCCGCACGACGGGCCGGCGCCCGGGCGCTGCTGGTCGTCAACGACCGCCTGCCCATGCTGAAGGCCACCCGCGCACCGGTGCGCATCGTCTCCGGCGCGATCACCACCGCGGCCGCCGACGTCCTGCTGGCGCCGGCGGGCACCACCACGGCGCGACTGGCCGAGGCGATCACCGCGCGCCGGGCGCCGGCGTCCACGGACACCGGCGTCCGCATCGAGCTCGAGGTGGCGATGGAGTCGGTCGACCGCGCCGCCGTCAACGTGATCGGCGTGCTGCCGGGCGCCGACCCCGCGCGGGCGAGCGAGGCGGTCGTGCTCGGGGCGCACTACGATCACCTGGGCCTGGTGCGCGGCACGCTCCATCCCGGCGCGGACGACAACGCCTCCGGGAGCGCGGTCGTGGTCGGCCTGGCCCGCGCCTTCGCCGCCGGCGGGCCGCCGGATCGCACGTTGGTCTTCGCGCTGTTCGGCGCCGAGGAGATCGGCCTCGTCGGCTCCGGTCACTACGTGCGCCGACCGTCCGTGCCGATCGAGCGGACCGTCGCCATGCTGAACTTCGACATGGTGGGCCGGCTGGGTCAGGGCCCGCTCACCGTGGCCGGCGTTGAGAGCGGTCGCGGGCTGCGCGAGCTCGTCGCCGACGCCGCCCGCGCGCTGGCCCTCGGCGTCACGCTGCGCGACTCGCCGTTCGGGCCCTCCGATCACAGCCGCTTCTACGGCGCCGGCGTCCCCGTGCTGTTCTTCCACACGGGCAGCCACGGCGACTACCACCGGCCCGGCGATACCGTCGACAAGCTCGACGCCGCCGGGATGGCGCGCGTGGCGACGCTCGGCGCGCGGATCACCGAGCGGCTGGCCTCGACCCCGCGCCCGGCCTACGTGGCCCTGGCACGGCCGGGCCGGACCCGCGAGCGCCGGGAGGCGGGCGCCGCGACGCCGCCGTTTTTCGGCGTCGGCGCCGACGGCCGCGACGAATCCGACGGCCTGCGGCTCACCCACGTCGTGCCCGACAGCGCGGCGGCGCGGGCGGGCCTGCGCGAGGGCGACGTCCTCGTGCGGTTCGACGGGCGCGCGGTGGACGGCTTCGAGGATCTCGCGACCGCGGTCCGCGAGCGTCGTCGAGGCGACGAGGTCCGGGTCCTCTACCTGCGGGATGGTATCGACCACGAAACCGCGGCGATGCTCGAGGCGCGCCCCTGAGAGGAACCGGCATGGCCGACCTGGCTCCGCGCGACGCTTCGACGCTCGGCGAGATGATGCGCCGCCGGGCGGCCGTCTCGCCCGACACCCAGTACTTCCAGCTGTTCGACGAGACCGTGACCTACGGGCGGATGTGGGCGCAGAGCGGGCGCTACGCGGCCGGCCTGGCCCGGGCCGGCGTGCGACCCGGCGACAAGGTCGCCCTCATCTATCCCACGTGCGCCGAGTTCTTCTACACGTTCTTCGGCTGCCTGCGGCTGGGCGCCGTCCCGGTGCCGCTCTACCCGACCCTCGGGGTGGAGGCCACCGGGACCATCCTCCGCGACTCCGACGCCGTCGCGGTGGCGACCATCGGCTGGTTTCGCCCCGGCGTGGACCAGAGCGCGGCGCTGGCGGCCGGCATCCGCGCGATCGTCGAGCCGAACGATCTGGACCTCGACGCGCCGCCGCCGGCCGACCACCCCGCCGGAGCCGACGATCTGGCGTTCCTGCAGTACACGTCGGGCAGCACCGGGCATCCGCGCGGGGTCATGCTCTCGCACCGCAACGTCATGGAGACGTGCCGCTTCATGGCCGAGGGGGCCGGGCTCACCGTCGCCGACCGGGTCGTGTCGTGGCTGCCGCTCTACCACGACATGGGACTGATCGGGTGCGCCTTCACGCCCCCGCTGGTCGGCACGCCGCTGTGGTTGCTGCCGCCGGACCTGCGCAACCCTCGCCAGTGGCTGGAGCTCATCACGAGGGTCCGCGCCACGTTCACGGTGTCGCCGGACTTCGGCTACCGCAACTGCCTGCGCCACGTGCGCGACACCGCCGGCCTCGCCCTCACCTCGCTCAAGGCCGCGCTGTCGGGCGCCGAGCCGGTGCGCGTCTCCACCATCGAGGCGTTCGAGCGCCACTTCGGTCTCGAGCGCGTCATCTGTCCCTGCTACGGCCTGGCCGAGGCGACCCTGGCCGTCGCGATCTGGCCGCGGAACACGCCGCTGCGGCTGGACCCGAGCAAGCGCTTCGTCTCGGTCGGCCAGCCGTGCCGCGGCATCTCGCTGCGCATCGTGGAGGCGACGACGACCGACGATCGTCCCGGCCGCGAGCTCGGCGCCGGCATCGAGGGCGAGGTGTGCGTGAAGAGCCCCGGCGTGATGCAGGGGTACTACAATAATCCCGAGGCGACCGCGCGCGTGCTGGGCGCCGACGGCTGGCTGCGCACCGGGGACCTGGGGTTCGTCGACGACGAGGGCTACCTCTTCATCACCGGCCGCCTCAAGGACGTGATCCTGCTCGGCGGCGAGAACGTGCTGCCGGCCGACATCGAGGAAGTCGTCGACGAGGTGCCGGGCGTGCGCTACTCGGCGGCGGTGGGCCTCGACAGCGAGCGGACGGGAACCCAGCGGCTGCACGTGGTGGCGGAGGTGCGCAGCGAGTCGGCCGGCGAGGGCGAATACCACGCCCTCGTACGCGAGATCGTCAGCCGCGTCCACCGCTCCCGCGGCCACCGCCCCTCGCGCGTGCTGCTGGTCCGCTCCGGCACCATCCCCAAGACCTCCAGCGGCAAGATCCAGCGCTCGCGCCTGGCCGAGATGCTCCAAGCCGACGAGCTGCGCGAACGCGTGGTACACGGCTGATGGAGATCGGCTGCCACCTGCCGGTCTACGGCGAGGCCGCCACCCGCGACGGCCTGCTGCTGGCCGCGCGCCGGCTCGAGGCGCTCGGCTACGACTCGCTCTGGGTCAGCGATCACGTGGTGATCCCGTGGACCATCGCGTCCCGCTATCCCTACAACGCCACCGGCGAGTTCCCGCTGTCGCCGTCCACCAGCTTCCTGGAGCCGCTCACCGCGCTGACGCTGGCCGCCGCCGTCACCACGCGCGTCCGCCTCGGCACGAGCGTGCTGGTCCTGCCGCACCGCCACCCGGTTCTCACCGCCAAGATGCTGGCGACGCTCGACCACCTGGCGCCCGGACGGGTCATCCTCGGCGCCGGGGTGGGCTGGATGCGCGAGGAGATCGAGCTGTTCGGCGTGCCCTACGCGCGCCGGGGCGCCTGGACCGACGAGGCCATCGCGGTGATGCGCGCCTGCTGGCGCGACGAACGCGTGTCCTTCGCGGGCGAGTTCTTCCGCTTCGAGGACCTCGGCTGCCGACCGCAGCCCGCCGGCGGGACCATTCCGATCTGGATCGGCGGCCACACGCCGCGCGCCCTGGCCCGGGTGGCCGCGCTCGGGGACGGCTGGCACGCGGCCTTCCCCACCGCCGACGCGCTGAAGGCCGGCCTCACCCAGCTCCACGCGGCGTGCCGCAAGGCCGCCCGCGATCCCGCCTCGGTGACGATCAGCGCCCGCGTCGGCCTGTCGTCGAAGCGTCCCTCCGGCGACCTGCTGGCCGAGCTGCGCGCCCTCCGTGATCTCGGCGTCGCCCACGTCATCCTCGAGACGCGCCAGCGCGACGTGGGCGACATGATCGCCACCTACGACCGCTTCGCGACCGAGGTCCGCACCAAGCTGTAACGCGGCGGTCGTCTCGCGCAGCCTCGAGCGGCCCGACTTCCCCGGCCGCTCGGCCCGCACGGCAGCTGGATTTCCTGAAGGCCACCCGTCGACCGTACAATCGGGGCCGGGGGGGGGCGGCAGCACGGCACTGAGGCATCGTGGCCGCCCGACGGCGTCAGTGTCGGCCGCTCAGGGCCGAGCCGTGAGCCCCGACTGAACTCATGTCCAGCCCTGACATGTACGACGAGATCGCGGCGGCCTATCACCTCGTCTATGCCGACTGGAACGTGGCCATCGCGCAACAGGCGTCGGCGCTCGACGCCATCATTCGGGAGCATGTGGGCCCGCCGCCGCGATCGGTCCTCGACGTCTCGTGCGGCATCGGCACGCAAGCCCTTGGCCTCGCGGCGATCGGGCATGCGGTGACGGCGTCCGACCTATCGGCCGGTGCCGTGGAGCGGGCTGCCCGCGAAGCAGCGCACCGGAACCTGAGCATCGATGTCAAGGCCGCGGATATGCGTCGTTGCGGCGAGGTACACCGGTCAGGATTCGACGTCGTGCTCAGCGCCGACAACTCCATCCCCCACCTGCTCAGTGATGACGCGATCCGCGAGGCCTTCACCGGCTTCCACGGGATGTACGTCATCCGTGAACAGCGCGGGTCGAGACCGGCGACGGTGATCGCGGGATCGTCGCGATACGACGCCGTGCCGATCGATCGGCTGGTCTCGCTGCTCGACGAGAGCTCCTTCATCGAGATCCGACGGTACGATGGTGTTCTTCGCCAGTCCGTACTGGTTGCGCGCCGTGCGACGGGCTAACCCGGCGTGCGGGAATTCGCCGCCCGACTCCGAGAACCGGGCGAACGAACCGTCGGCCCCCCGATCGGAGACGCCACGGTTCGGCGTGACCCGGCCGAGGTCATCCATGATCAGTCGACGAGCGTTCTTGATCAGCGTGGCCGTCGTCGGCGCGCCCCTCGAAGCCGGGGCTCAGCGACCGACGGCTGTGCCCCGCGTCGGCGTCGTCGCCCAGGACATACAACCCGGCCTGATGGAAACGTTCCGCGATGAACTGCAGCGGCTGGGGTACCTCGAGGGCAAGAGCGTCAGCATCGACGTACGGAATGCCGGGGGCAGAAGCGATCGCCTTCCGCCGCTCGTCGCGGATCTCCTGCGTCTCAAGGTCGACGTTCTCGTGGCGGTGAACACGCCGGCGGCCAAGGCCGCCCAGAACGCGACCAGAACCGTCCCGATCGTCATCATGCGCGTCGCCGATCCGGTGCAGGCCGGTCTCGTCCGCAGCCTCGGGCACCCGGGCGCCAACGTGACCGGAGTGAGCTTCATGCCCGACGTGCTGGGGGCGAAGGCGGTCGAGGCGCTCTGCCAGACCATCCCCACCGTGTCGCGCGTCGCCGCCTTCTACAAGGCCGACAATCCAGGCGCGCTTCTGGTCGTGACCGAGACGGAACGTCGCAGTGCGGAGCTGGGAGTCCGGTTCGAGCGTTTTCCCATTCCCGAGCCGAGTGAGCTTCCAGACTCGTTTGCGGCGGCGGCCCGAGCCGGCGTCCAGGCGGCGTTCGTCATGGACGACGGTGCGATGACGAAACTGCGCGGACCATTCCTGAAGCAGGCGTCACGACGCTCGCTTCCCGTGGTGTCCATCTACAAGGACTTCGCCGAGGCGGGCGGACTGTTTGCCTACGGCCCCGATCTCGACCACGTCTACCGGCGCGCGGCCCACTACGTCGTGCGCATCCTCAAGGGGGCGAACCCGGGTGAGCTGCCCGTGGAGCAGGCGGACACGTTTCACTTCGTCATCAACCTGAAGACGGCCAGGGCGCTCGGGCTGACGATCCCGTCCTTCCTGCTGTTGCGAGCGAATCACGTGATCGAATGAGTGGCCGGCGGCCGCAGGCCCTCGCGTGACCTGCGGCGCGCCGGGCCGCCGGGCTAGATCTTCGAGCCGGACTTGGCCCAGTCGTCGAGGAACTTCTTGAGGCCGATGTCCGTGAGCGGGTGCTTCATGAGCTGCTGCAGCACGCTGAACGGCATCGTGGCGACGTGGGCGCCGGCCTTGGCCGCGTCGACCACGTGCAGCGGGTTGCGGATCGAGGCCGCCAGCACCTGCGTCTTGAAGCCGTAGTTGCGGTAGATCTCGCAGATGTCCCGGATGAGGTCCATCCCGACGTGGGCGATGTCGTCGAGGCGGCCCAGGAACGGGCTGATGTAGGTCGAGCCGGCCTTGGCGCTCAGCAGCGCCTGCGGCGCCGAGAAGCAGAGCGTCTGGTTGACGCGGATGCCCTGGCCGGAGAGGTGCTTCACCGCCTTGAGCCCGTCCTGGGTCAGCGGCACCTTCACGACGGCGTTGGGCGCGACCTGGGCCAGCTGCTCGCCCTCCTTCACCATGTCCTCGAACTCGGTCGCCACGACCTCCAGGCTCACGTCGCCCGGCACGATGGCGCAGATCTCCTCCACCAGCGGCCGGAACGGACGCTTCTCCTTGGCGATGAGCGACGGATTCGTCGTGACCCCGTCCACGACGCCGAGCGCCACGCCTTCCTTGATCTCGGCCACGCTCGCGGTATCGAGAAAGATCTTCATGCTCGTCCCCCTGTCGTCCACATTCAGACCACTTCTATCCTAACGCGGGCGCCGGCGCGAACCCGGGTGAACACGCGGGGATCGCCCACGACGCGGCCGACGACGTTCACGGCGCTGGCCGGGCGGATCTCGTCGCCCCGGCTCATCGGAGTGGGACCGAAGAAGATGCAGAAGGCCTGGCCGGGCGGCCAGTAGCCGAGGTCGCCGAGGGCCACGACCGCCTGCGGGGACTCCGGCGAGAGGCTCAGGCCGATGTCGAAGTAGATCTCGTCGCCCCAGGTCTCGCCCTTCGCCTCGATCGGCAGGGCGCCGGCGATGGCGGCGGCCGTCTTCGAGTCGTTCAGCTCGGCGTGGGCGGAGACGGCGCCGGCGGTGATGCGGATCGCGCGTGGCATGGCGGCAGTCTGTCAAGCCGGCCCCGTCCCGTCAACTCTGGTGGCCGCCGGGCGCGCGTCATCGCGACGAGGCGCGGTACGCGTCCAGGGCGGCGGCCAGCGTGGGTGGATCGGGCACGGCCGACCACCCCTCCCCCTCGACCGAGAGCGAGGCCGCGCAGGTCGCCGCCTCCGCGGCGTCCCAGGGGTCGCCGTGACGATCGTAGTGCACGAGGAACGTGGCCGCGAAGACGTCGCCGGCGCCGGTCGCGTCGACCTCGCGGGTGCGGCGCGGCCGGACCTCGAAGCGGTCGCCGTTGACGTAGAGCAGGGCGCCGGCGGCGCCGGCCGTCACCACGGCCAGCGGCACGCGCTGGACCCACTCGGCCACCTGCGACTCCTGGCCACGCAGGTCGTGGGCACTGACGAAGATGGCCTGCACGCGGTCCAGGAGATCGTTCGGCGACGCCCACCGGGTCGGGCTCACGAGGCCCTCCCCGTCCATCGCGCGCAGCCAGCCCTGCACCTCGACGCCCACCGCCGCGTCACGGAACGCCGCCGCCAGCGGCGGATCGACCTCGCCCAGCACGGGCGCCAGCAGCACCAGCGGCGCCCCGCGCCAGTCCGGCGGCAGGTCCGCGCTCGTCAAGGACTGCGCCGCGCCCAGCGCGCGCAGCACGCGACCGTCCCCGCCCGTCCGGTGCTCGAACGCCGTCGTCGCCGGCGCCTCCAGCCCGACGACCTCGATCTGCGTCGGCAGATCGTCCAGCGGAAAATCCGGCGCATGACTCGTCAGGATCGCCGCCGACAACCCCAGCCGCTGCGCCGCGATCGCCGCATACAACGCCGCCCCTCCCGGCCGCACGACATCCGGGAAGTGATCCAGCGTCACATGCCCGATCGCCACGAAATCCGGAGCGGTCATATCCATCCCGGAGCGACGAGAACGGTGCAGATGCTAGGCGCCGACGAGCGACGACTGCGGCGTGGGCCGCCCACGCCGCAGGGAGGAGCGAGGAGGCAACGACGCAGAGGCGCCGTTCTCGTCGCTCCGCCTCACGCCATCGTAAGGCCGCCCGAGACCGACAGCGTCTGGCCGGTGATGTACGACGCCTCGTCCGACGCCAGGAACACCACGGCCGGCGCGACGTCCTCGGGGGTGCCGAGGCGGCCCCACGGGATGACGCGCTTGAGGCTCTCGGCCAGCTTGGGGCTGGGGCCCGCGAACTCCTTCTGGAACAGCGGGGTGTCCGACGGGCCGGGGCACACGCAGTTGACGTTGATGCGGTGGCGGGCCGTCTCGCGGGCAATGGTCTTGGTGAACGCGATGAGCCCGCCCTTGGCGGCCGAGTAGACGGCCTCGCCGGTGGAACCGACCCGGCCGGCGTCGGAGGCGATCGACACGATCTTGCCGTAACCCTGCGCGATCATGGCGGGCAGGACGGCCCGCGTGCAGGCGATCGGCCCCTTGAGGTTGATGGCCAGGATCTTGTCCCAGAAGTCCGGCGTCGTCTCCACGAACGGGATCGGCCGGTCCCACCCCGCGCAGTTGACGAGGACGTGCACGGTGCCCCAGCGGCCCACGACCTCGCCGACCGCCGTCTCGACGCGCACGGGGTCGGCCACGTCGACCTGCCAGGGGTGCGCGTCGCCCTTGGCGGTGACGATCGCCGCCGCCGCCGCGACGGCGCCCGCCTGGTCGAGGTCGAGCACGGCCACCCGCGCGCCCTCGGCGCCCAGGGCCAAGGCGATCGCGCGCCCGATGCCGCTGGCCCCCCCGGTGACGATGGCGACCTTGTCGCGCAGCCTCACGGCAGCATGGCCTTGGCGATGATGTCGCGCATGATCTCGCTGGTGCCGCCGCCGATCGTCATCAGCCGGGCGTCGCGGGCGAAGCGCTCGATGGCGTACTCCCGCATGTAGCCGTAGCCGCCGTGCAGCTGCACGCAGTCGTAGGCGACGCGGTTCACCATCTCGGCCGTGTACAGCTTGACCATCGAGACCTCCCGCACGCATTCCTCGCCGTCCGCGAACTTCGCGCAGGCCGCGTAGGTGAGCCAGCGGCCCGCCTCGATCCGGGTGGCCAGGTCGGCCAGCTTGTGGCGGATCACCTGCTTGTCGCTGAGGGGACCGCCGAAGGCCTGGCGCTCGCGCACGTAGGCGATGGTGTCCTCGAGCGCCCGGTCGGCCATGGCCACGGCGTGCAGGCCGGCCACCAGCCGCTCGCGCTGGAACACCCGCATGACCTCGTAGAAGCCCACGCCCTCGCGGCCCAGCAGGTTCTCGGCCGGCACCCGCATGTCCGCGAAGCTCAGCTCGGCGGTGTCGGAGGCCCGCATGCCCATCTTGTCCAGCGTGCGGCTCACGGTGAAGCCCGGCGTGGAGCGCTCGACCAGGAACATCGAGATACCGCGGTGGCGTTTCCCGGCGTCGCCGGCGTCGACGCGCGCGGCCAGGAAGACGAGGTCGGCGGTGGCGCCGTTGGTGATGAACATCTTGGACCCGTTGACGACGTAGTGATCGCCGTCGCGCACCGCCCGGGTGCGGATGGCCGCCACGTCGCTGCCGCCGCCGGGCTCGGTCACGGCGATGGCGGTCACCGTCTCGCCCCGGCAGATGCCCGGCAGGTACCTGGCCTTGAGGGCCTCGCTGCCGGTCCAGTAGAGGTGCGGCGAGGCCATGTCGCAGTGCACGCCGACGGCCATCGCGAACGAGCCCGAGCGCGACCGGGCGCACTCCTCGTGGAGCACCGCAGAGGTGAGCAGGTCGGCGCCGCCGCCGCCATACCGCTCGTCGTACTCGACGCCGAGCAGCCCCAGCTCGCCCATTCGCGGCCAGATCCACCGCGGCAGCCGGCCGGCGGTCTCCCACTCCTCGACGTGCGGCGCGATCTCCTTGTCGACGAAGGCCCGCACCGTGGCCCGAAACATCTCGTGGTGCTCGGAGAAGATCTTCATGCGCCCTGCGAGTGTGCTCCGGACCGGCGCCGTTGTCCACGCCCACGTCCGCCGCGGCCCGGCCCAGGGCCGCGCGTTTGCCATCGTGTGGAGCATGCCGCATCATGGCCGGCACGCGCGGCGTGCCGGCCGGCACGGCCCCGCCGAGAGGGACGGACATGACACCGTCGAGGAATCACGACTGGCTCGCGCAGGCGGTCGAGACGCCGCTCGAGCCCGAGCTCCCGATCTGCGATCCGCACCACCATCTCTGGGACCGCCAGCCGGCCCGCGTCGCACCGCGATACCTGCTCGACGAGATCCTGGCCGACATCGGGGGCGGGCACCACGTCGTCTCCACGGTGTTCATCGAGTGCGGAGCGATGTACAGGCCCGACGGGCCGGACGCCCTTCGCCCGGTCGGCGAGACCGAGTTCGTGAACGGCATCGCGGCGATGAGCGCATCGGGGGTCTACGGGCGTACGCGCGTGGCGGCGGGCATCGTCGGCACCGCCGACCTGCGCCTCGGCAAGGCCGTCGGCGAGGTCCTCGACGCCCAGATTGCCGCCGGCGGCGGCCGGTTCCGCGGCATCCGCCGGGCCGCGGCGTGGGACGCCGACGCGGCCGTGCCCGGCCACCGCACCAACCCGGGCCCGGGTCTGTTCTTCCGCGACGACTTTCGCGCCGGCTTCGCCCAGCTGGCCCCGAGGCGGCTCACGTTCGAGGCGTGGTGCTACCACCCGCAGATCCCCGACGTCACGGCGCTGGCTCGCGCCTGTCCCGACACCACCATCGTCCTGAATCACCTCGGCGGCCCGCTCGGCGTCGGCCCGTACGCCGGCCGGGCCGACGCGGTGTTCGCGCAGTGGCGCGCGTCGATCGGCGAGCTGGCCACCTGCCCGAACGTCGTGGCCAAGCTCGGCGGCATCAACATGGAGATGAACGGCTTCGGCTGGCACGAGCGGTCGCGGCCGCCGGGGAGCCGGGAGCTGGCCGACGCCACCCGGCGCTACTACGAATTCACGATCGACACGTTCGGCGCCGACCGCTGCATGTTCGAGTCGAACTTCCCGGTGGACATGGCGAGCTGCAGCTACACCGTGCTGTGGAACTCGTTCAAGCGTCTGACCGCGGGCTGCTCGGCCGCCGACAAGGCCCAGCTCTTCCACGACACCGCCGCCCGCGTGTACCGGCTGGCCGCCATCCAGCGGGCATGAGCCTCGAGGCCGACGAGTTCCGCGCGCATCTGGAGCTGGCGTCGACCACCGCCGGCGTCCGCCTGACCGAGATCGTGCTGCCGGGCGAGCACCACGTCGTGCGCGGCCGGATGCGCCTGCACTATCTGGACTGGGGCACGGCGGGCCTGCCGCCCGTGGTGTTCCTGCACGGCGGTGGCCTCAACGCGCACACGTGGGACCTCGTGTGCGCGGCGCTCCGGCCGGAGCGGCACTGCCTGGCGCTCGACCAGCGCGGCCACGGCGAGAGCGAGTGGTCGCCGGAGATGGACTACTCGACCGAGAGCCACGTCGGCGACCTCGAGGCCTTCGTCCAGGCGGTCGGGCTGCAGCGGTTCGTGCTCGTGGGCATGTCGCTCGGCGGCGTCAACGCGCTGGCGTGGGCCGGCCGGCACAGCCGGCGCCTGGCCGGGCTCGTCCTCGTGGACGTCGGCCCCGAGATCCGCGTCGAGGGGGCGCGCAAGATCGCCGCGTTCACCTCGGAGGCGACCCCGCTCGACTCCGTGGAGCAGTTCGTGGAACGCGCGCTGGCCTTCAACCCCAGCCGCAACCGCGATCTGCTCCGGCGCAGCCTCCTGCACAACCTCCGCCGGATGCCCGACGGCCGCTGGATGTGGAAGTACGACCAGCGCCACCGCGGCAAGGTCGATCCCGAGGCCTACGCGCGCCGGCGCGCGCTGCTGTGGTCGGCCGTGGAGACCGTCGCCTGCCCTACCCTGGTCGTGCGCGGCGCCCAGAGCGACGTGTTCCACGACGAGGACGCCGCGCGTCTGGCCGGCCGCCTCCAGCGGGGCCGATGGGTCCGGATCGAGGGCGCCGGCCACACCGTGCAGGGCGACAATCCAGCCGACCTGCTCGTGAGCCTGCGCGAGTTCCTCGCCGAGGTCGCGCCGGCGAACGGCGCGTCCTGACGCCGGAGCGCCGCGGCCGGCGCGCGCGGGCTCAGGACGACGGCGCCAGCCCCACGCCGCTGAGAGGCCACCCGCGTCGCCGCAGCAGGCTCACCGCGATGCCGAGGTTCAGCACGTTCCACAGGATGCCGTTGAGGAACGCGGCCTGGTACGAGCCGGTGAGGTCGAAGATCGCCCCGGACATCCAGCCGCCGAGCGCCATGCCGAACACGGTGGCCATCAGCACGGTCCCGACCCGCACCCCGGCTTCCCGCGGCGGGAAGAACTCGCGGACGATGACCGCGTAGGCGGGCACGATCCCGCCCTGGAACAGGCCGAACAGGGCCGACACGACGTAGAGCGCGGCGAGCCCGTCGAAGGGCAGGAAGAGGACGAGGGCCAGGGCCTGCAGGGCGGAACCCAGCAGCAGCGTCAGCCGACCCCCGATGCGGTCGCAGATCCAGCCCGACGTCAGCCGGCTCACGACACCCAGGCCGAGCATCAGCGACAGCATCTGCGCGCCGTGCGCCGGGCCGTGGCCCATGTCGCCGGCGTACGCGACGATGTGGACCTGCGGCATCGACATCGCGACGCAGCAGCTCAGCCCCGCGATCGTCAGCAGCGTCTGCAGGGCCGCCGGCGACATTCCCAGCGGCCGCGCCGGCCGCGCCGCGACGCGCGCCGCCGTGGACGCGCTCTCGGCCAGCGGCGACCTCGGCCGGAGGACGGCGAGCGCGAGCGGCACCATCGTGGTCACGCAGAACACGCCGACACCCAGGTACGTCCGGCGCCAGCCCTGACTCTGGATGAAGTGCTGCACCACCGGTGGCCAGACCGTCCCGGCCAGGTAGCTGCCGCTCGCGATGATGGCCACCGCGATGCCGCGACGGCGCGTGAACCACAGCGAGGTGTCGGCGAGCAGCGGCGCGAACGTGGCCGAGGTGGCCACGCCGATCAGCAGGCCCTGGGCCAGGGCGAACTGCCAGAGGCTCGTCGCCCGGCTGGCCACGGCGTGGCCGATCGCCAGCGTCACCGCCCCACCGATCACGGGGACGACGATGCCGAAGCGGTCGGACAGGCGCCCCATCAGGATGCCGCCGAGGCCGGAGCAGATCATCGTCATGGTGTAGGGCAGCGACGCCGCGGAGCGCGCGACGCCGAACTCGGCCTGCACCGCCGGCAGCGCCACGATCACCGACCACATCCCGACGCCGCCGATGGCCGACAGCGCCAGGGCGGCCCAGAGCCGGGTCCACGCGTAGGGAGACTCCGGCGCGTGCTTCGCCGAGCTCCCGACGTCGGTGGCGGAGGCGGACATGGTGAGCGGGACGGCTACTTCGCGGGAGGCGCGACGGAGACGCCGCGGGCGCCCGTTCTCTCGATGGCGCGGGCGACGAGCCCCGAGGCCTTGGCGTCCTCGACGACGCGCCGGAGGAACGCCAGGCCGGCGTCGCGGCCCCGGGGCACGGCGATGGATTGCTGGACGCCCATGAAGCGCCCCTCCAGGATGCGCGCGCCCGGCAGGTGGGGGAGCCGGTCGTGCAGCGCCTGGGTCAGGCCGGCGAGCGCGTCCACCTCGCGCTTCACGAGCAGGTCGAAGGCGGCATCGGCCCCGGCCGTCGACACGAGCCGCGCGTGGCGGAGGGTGCGGCTCAGGAACAGCTCGTAGTTGGCGCGCGACGGCGCGGCCACCTTCAGGCCGGCGCGGTCGACCTCGGCCGCCGTGCGCAGCGGCGAGTCGGCGCGCACGAGATAGGTCGCCTCGATCTCGAGGTACGCCGCGGTGAAGCTCATCAGCGCCTCGCGCTTGGGGTCGGAGCCGAGGAACGCGACGTCCCACACACCGCTCGGCGCCGCGTCGCCCATCACCGCGACGCTGTCGTAGGCGACGATCTCGACCGGGACGCCGAGCCGACCCGCCGCCTCCTGCGCCAGGTCGATCGCCACCCCTCGCGACTGGCCGGTGGCCTGGTCCTTCGTGGCGAGGATGATGTTGCCGTAGTTGATGGCGGCGCGGAGCTTCCCGGTGGCCGCGAGGTCGGCGCGGACGGCCGATGTGATCTCAGCCACGACGACTCAGGCGAGATGCTTCTTGAAGAAGGCGATCGTCCGCTCCCAGGCCAGCTTCGCCGCGGCCTCCCGGTAGCGCGGCGTCGAGTTGTTGTGGAAGCCGCGTGCCGGGATACATGTGCATCTCGTAACGGATGGTCCTCTAGCGCCGGCCGGCCGGCAGCTGATCGAAGGGAGGCTCGCGATCGACGCGGACGTCCTGGGGCAGACCCAGCACGCGCTCGGCGATGATGTTCTTGAGAATCTCGTCGGTGCCGGCCGCGATGCGACTGCCCGGCGAGGACAGCAGCGCCTCCTGGAAGGCCGCCCGCATCGGCGCCCAGTCCTTGTCGGTGACCACGCCGCCCATGTCCAGCAGGTCGAGCGCGAACGAGGCCATGTCCTGGGCCTTGGGGGCGTTGACGAGCTTGCCGATCGAGTTCTCGGGGCCGGGCGTGTCGCCGCGGCTGAGCGCGGTCATCGTGCGGAAGCGCGACCAGCGCACGCCCTGCGTGCGCACGTAGTAGTCGGCCAGCCGCTCGCGGACCGCGGCGTTGGCGATAGCCGGCCCGTCCTCCAGCTCGACCGTGCCGGCCAGCGCGAACAATTCCTCGAAGTCCGGACCGCGCAGCTCGCCGGAGGTGAGGCGCTCGTTCATGAGCGTGGTGATGGCCACGCCCCAGCCCTGGCCGACTCCGCCCAGCCGCTGGCCGTCGGGGATGCGGACGTCGGTCAGGTAGACCTCGTTGAAGTGTGACTGCCCGGAGATCTGCTTGATCCGCCGCGTCTCGATCCCCGGCGATGTCATCGAGAGGAAGAAGAACGTCAGCCCCTTGTGCTTGGGCGCCTTGGGATCGCTGCGCGTGACCAGGATGGCATGATCGGCCCAGTGCGCGCCGGAGGTCCAGATCTTCTGGCCGTTGACGACCCACTCGTCGCCGTCGCGGACGGCGCGCGTGCGCAGCCCGGCCAGGTCGGAGCCGGCGCCGGGCTCGGAGAAGAGCTGACACCAGACCTCGTCGCCGCGCAGCGCGGCCGGCGCATAGCGGCGCCGCTGCTCCTCGGTGCCGTAGGCGAACAGCGTCGGGATGCACATGCCGAGGCCGATCTCGAAGTAGCCGCGGGGCACGAGGTAGCGCGCCTCCTCCTGGGCGAGGATGACCTGGAAGATGGCCGGCGCCTCGCGGCCGCCGTACGCCTTGGGCCAGTGCAACCCGGCCAGCCCGGCCTCCGCCCGCTTGCGCTGGAAATCCTTAGCCCGCTCCAGGCCCTCGCGGTCGGGATAGCGGCTCTGCCACGTCTCGAAGGCGCCGCGCTTGGGCTCGGCGTGGCGCTCGAGGAACGCGCGCGCCTCCGCGCGGAAGCCTGCCTCCTCGGTCGTGTCGGTGAAATCCATGGGCTCGTCCTCAGCCGGCCCGCGCCTCGAGGCGCGTGATCAAAAGGTCCTTCCAGCGGCGCGCGCTGCCGAGCCCGAGCCCCGTCAGCTTCGCCCGGCGGTAGTGCAGATGGCAGTCGAACTCCCACGTGAACCCCATGCCGCCGTGCGTCTGGATGTTCTCCTTGGCGGCGTGGAAGTACGCCTCGGTGGCGCTGACGCGCGCGGCGGCGGCCGCCACCGGCAGCTCGACGGCGTCGGTCGAGAGCGCCCAGGCGGCATAGTACGCGTTGGAGCGCGCCAGCTCGACGCCCACGTACATGTCCACGAGCTTGTGCTTGATGGCCTGGAACGAGGCGATGGGCCGTCCGAAGGCGAAGCGTCCCATGGCGTACTCGCGCGCCATGTCGAGCGCGGCCTGGGCACCGCCGACCTGCTCGAAGGCGACCAGCACCGCGGCACGGTCGAGCACGCGCTCCAGCAGCCGCTCACCCGGCGCGCCGAGCGGCTCGGCCGGAGCGCCGTCGAGGACGAGCCGCGCGTGCGACCGCGTGGGGTCCACCGTGGGCAGCGGCGTCCGGCTGACGCCGGGGCCGGTCAGGTCCACGAGGAACAGTGAGAGGTCCGTCGCCCCCTCGGCGCGGGCGGCGACGACCGCGACGTCCGCCACGTCGCCGTCGGCGACCGGGGCCTTCGTGCCGCTGACCCGGCCGGCCGCGGCGCGCGTCTTCACCGCTCTCGGCGTCGGCGCGCCGGCGCCCTCGGCCAGGGCCAGGCAGCCCACGACCTCGCCCGCGGCGATGCGCGGCAGCCACCTCCGCTTCTGCGCCTCGCTGCCGCCCAGCAGCAGCGTCTCGGCCGCAAGGTACACGGTGGACGAGAACGGGATGGGCGCGACGCTCCGCCCCAGCTCCTCGGCGATCACGCACAGCTCCAGGTACCCGAAGCCGGCGCCGGCGTACGCCTCGGGAATGGCCGTGCCGGTCCAGCCCATCTCGGCGACGCCGCGCCACAGCTCGCGATCGTAAGGCTCGTCGGTGTCGAGGATGCGCCGCACCCGGGCGGAGGACGCGTGCTCGGCGAGGAACTTGCGCGCCTGGTCGCGCAGCGCCTTCTGGTCCGTCGAGAAGTCGAAGTTCACGGGCTCCTCCGCATCAGCAGAAACGTATCACGGCTGCGCACGACCGGTGCCACGACGGACTATAGCGCCTTTGGGCGTCACGGAGGCCGTCGAGCGGAGGGCGTACCGCCGCCGGACGGCCCGGCCCGTACCCTGGTATCGTGTGGCCCGGGCGGGTGCGTGCCGAGGCCGCAGCTCGCGACCGGAGGAGCGTCATGCAGACAGGCCGGGGCGTGTCGGCGGGGGTGCTGGCGATCGCGCTGTCGCTTGGATCCGGGTCCTGGGCGCAATCGCAGCAGCCGCCGGTCCGGGAGATCACGAAGATCGCCGGTGAGGTCTATCGATTCCGCAACGCCAGCCACTACTCCGTCTTCGCGGTGACGCCGGCCGGCGTGATCGCGACGGATCCCATCAACGCGGACGCCGCGCGGTGGCTCGAGGCGGAGATCGCCCAGCGGTTCAAGCAGCCGGTCCGGTACCTCGTCTACAGCCACGACCACGCCGATCACATCGCCGGCGGCGAGGTCTTCGCCGACACCGCGACAGTGGTCGCCCACGACAACGCGAAGGCGACCATCGTCGGGGAGCGTCGCCCGACGGCGGTCCCGCAGGTGACCTTCTCCGACCGGCTGACGCTCGAGCTGGGCGGCACCATGCTGGAGCTGGTCTACGTGGGCAAGAACCACTCGGACAACTCCATCGTCATGCGCTTCCCGCGCGAGCGCCTCCTGTTCGCCGTGGACTTCATCCCGGTCAACTCGTACTCGTTCCGCGACTTTCCGGACGCCTATCTGCCCGACTGGATCGAGTCGCTCCGGCGGGTGGAGGCCATGGACTTCGACGTCCTGGTGCCTGGCCACGGCCCCCTCGGCACCCGGGCCAACGTCACCATGTTCCGCGAGTACCTGCAGGATCTGCGGTCCGAGGTCGTCCGCTACGCGCGGGACGGGAAGTCGGTCGACGAGATGAAGCAGCTCATCACGCTGCCGAAGTACGCCGCCTGGGGGCCGAAGGAGTGGTTCCCGCTCAACATCGAGGGCATGTACCGGCTCGTGCAGGCCAACCGGCTCGGCAACTGAGGGAAGGATGGCAACGCGCCCGTGGCCTTCGTCGTCGAAGACTTCCAGCGCGTCGACGCGGACCTCTCGGCGCGCGGGGTGCGGTTCCAGCCCGCGAGACACGCCTGAGGAGGGCAAGGCGATGAGCAGCGAATCGCTGGTGGTCTACGTCAACGGCGAGTACACGCCGAGGGACCAGGCGAGGATCTCGATCTTCGACGTCGGATTCCTGCGCGGGGACGCGGTCTTCGACACGACGTCGGCGTGGAACGGGCGCATCTTCAAGCTGCCCGCGCACCTGGAGCGGCTCGAGCTGTCGCTGCGCGCCGCCCGCATCCAGTGCCCGCTGGCGCCGAAGGCGCTGGCCGACGTGATCGTCGAGACGACGCGCCGCTGCGGGCTTCGCAACGCCTACATCCAGACCATCGTCACCCGCGGGGAGCCGCCGCTCGGCGTGCGCGACCTGACGCAGTGCCGTCCCGGGCTGATCGTCTTCGCCATCCCCTACGTCTGGATCCTGGGCCCGGAGAAGATCCGCACCGGCGGACGGGCGACGATCGTCTCCACCCGCGCGCTCCCCGTGCAGTGCCTGGACCCGAAGATCAAGTCGCTGAGCCGGCTCCACTTCGACCTGGCGATGCTCCAGGGCAAGGCCGCCGGCGCGGACGTCTCGCTGATGCTGGACCTCGACGGCCACGTCACCGAGGGCCCCGGCTTCAACGTCTTCGCGGTCAAGGGCGGGGAGATGTTCTCGCCGCCCGAGGGGATCCTGATGGGGATCACGCGGCAGACGGTGCTCGAGCTGGCCGCCGAGCAGCGGCTACCGGCGCGGGAGGCCCAGCTGACCGCCTACGACCTGTATGCCGCCGACGAGGTCTTCCTGACGAGCACCGCCGGCGGCGTCATGCCGCTGGTCGAGATCGACGGCCGGCCCATCGGCGAGGGGCGGCCGGGCCCGGTGTTCCAGCGGGTTCACGACCTGTACTGGGCGCTGCGCGAGAGCGGCCGCGACACCACGCCCGTCTTCCCCTGAGGGGACGACGATGCCCGAGCACGTCGACCCTGTGCAACGGCAACGCCCAGGGAGGGATCTCATGGTTCTGCGCCGCCGAACCACCGCCGTGCTCGTGGCGCTGCTCGCGCTTGCTCAGCCGTATCGCGCCGGCGCGCAGAACGGCCGCGAGCCCATTCTTGGCCCCTGGGTTGGTGTCTATCAGTCGTATCCACAGTTCGTTCGTATGACGCTGCAGATCGCGGCCGCGCCCTCGTCGCCCGGCAGATTCTCGGGGGAGCTGCGGCTCGAGCCTCTCGTGCAGGTCAGGACGATCGGCCGCGCACCGGCCGGCGTCGTGAACGTCTCGGTCGACTACGACGCGGCGGCGGCGACCGTGCGCATCGCGCCGGCGGCCGACGCGTATCGCGCGCTGGGCCTCCAGCTGCCGCAGTTCGCCGGCGTCGTCGACGAAGAAAGGCACATGATCGGCGGGACGCTCGTCCCGGTCTCGATGTCCGCGAGCCCGTACTTCGTCATGGCCCGGCCCGACGCGGCCGAGTCGTTTCTCAAGCCGCTGCGCGACGTCGGCGCAGGCCCCGCGCGGCCGGCGCCCGCCGGGCGTCCCCAGCCGGCCCCGGGGACCACCAGGCCTGGTTCGCCGCCCGGCCCGGTCGCCGTCCCGTCGCGGACCAGCGGCGGCGCCATATCCGAAGACAAGCTGCGCGAGTGGGCCACGCGGTTCACGACCGAGTATCCGACCGTCGATCCGTACCGTACCGAATCGGGCGCGGTCGGGCTGATGACGCGGAATCTGTTTCGCGACGATTTCTTCCGTCCGTACTTCAACCGTTCGTTCGACGAGCTCGATCCAGCGCACATGACCGAGATCAGCATGGTGCTGCGCAAGATCCCGCCGCCGCGCAGCAACTTCCCAGAGGAGAAGGTCAACGGTGTGTTGCGATCCGTCGACCGGGCGTTCATCCCGAGCGGGACGTACTCCTCGCCCGACATCATGCTGTCGGTCATCGCGCTGCGGCCGATCCAGCGATGGGTGACGGCGTCGCTCCAGCGCCTCGGCAGTCCCGCGCCGACGCTCGAAGGCCTGCAGACCGTGGCGCGCATCGAAGGCGCCGAAGACGTGGCGATCCGCACGCTGTGGCCAAGCGAGCAGCGGACGTTCGCCGAGGCGGTGTCGGGCGCCAAGGCGAAGATTGCCGGACCCGTCCTCACCCAGCGGGTCGACGAGCTCCTCGCGTCGACCAAGACGATCGCCGGCGCCCAGCCAATCATGACGGCGCTCGATCAATCGAAACAACGGCTGGCGACGACGACGACGACGACGGCGGTGCCGGCCGGTCGCGGCGTGCCGGGTCGGCCGTCACCGGTCGCACATCCGCCGGCTGCGGGGAGAGGGGCGGCGGTGGCGCCGGCGATCGACAGCAGCCTGCCGGCGCTGATGGCGATGGTCCCTGCAGACGTGCGGCAGGCGCAGACCGCGCGGCTGGAAGCGCGTCTGGCGGAGATCGTGGACGCGGAAGCTCAGAAGGATGGGCAGTCGCTCGGCCGTCTCGGCGATGGCGCCGCCGGCCTCGAAGCGGGTGGCAAGTGGCTGGCCGAGGTGAACCGCAAGTACGGATCGCTGGCGCGCCGTCCGGCGGTCAGCGCGCTCGTCGACGATCTCGCCAAGCGCCGCGTTGCGCAGTTCCGCGCCGGCGAGTCGACGGTCACGACGCGCCTGCAGGCGGTGAAGACCAGCCTGGACGTCAACGCCGTCATCGGCACCTATCTCAGCGTCCCGTCGGATCGAAGCGATCCGATCGGGGGCCGGCTGCTGTCCTCCGCGCTGCAGAAGCGTGACCAGTTGCAGACGGCCGAGGCCGAGGCTGCCCAGCGCGAGGCGAGAGCGCAGCGGGAGGCCGCGAGCCCGTGCGCGAAAGGGGGCACGCAGAGGGATCACGAGGACGAGCCGACCGAGCGCGAGATGTGCTACGCGATCGAGCGAACGCTCACGGGAGCGCAGGCCGTGACCGGCGAACTCGCGGCGGCCTGCAACGACGTCCGCCCCAACGGCGACCCGATGACCGCGATGACGTGCCTCATGGGCAAGATGGGCCAGGTCGGCGGCGGTCCGCAGTTCAGCGTGAGGGCGTTTCGGAAGATCGCCTGCGCGTCGGCAGCGGCCGTCGCACGCCCGGGATATTTCTGCGACTACGCCATCCAGGTCGTGACCGGCAACGCGATGACGGCCGGCCTGATCAATCGGCTGCCGGGAGAAGTCAGCACCGCGCGGTTCGTTCGATCGAGCGGCCCGTGGCTGTTTTTCCCGACGCGGAGAGACTGACCGACGGGCGTTCAAGATGACCCGCTGAGGAGGGCTCATGCCGCTGCAACCGATGATCACCGGCGCGCGCCACATGATCGCCGCCGGCCACTACCTGGCCGCCGAGGCGGGAGACGCCGTGCTCAAGGCCGGGGGCAACGTGGTCGATGCCGGCGTCGCGGCCGGGATCGCGCTCGGTGTGGTCCACAGCGACCAGGTGCAGTTCTCCGGCGTGGCGCCGATGATCATCCACCTGGCCGACCGCGACGAGACCGTCACGATCGCCGGGCTCGGGGGCTGGCCGCGCGCGGCTCGCCTGGAGACGCTCGTCGAGGAGCACGCCGGCGCCATTCCGGCCGGCCTCCTGCGCACGGTGGTGCCGGCGGCGCCCGACGCCTGGATCCTGGCCCTGGAGCGCTACGGCACGCTGAGCTTCGGCGACGTGGCTGCCGCGGCCATCCGGTACGCGCGCGAAGGCTTCACCATGCATCCGGTGATGGCCCACTACATCGAGAAGAACGCCGATGGCTACCGTCGGTGGCCGGCCAGCGCGGCGATCTGGCTCCCGGGCGGCCGCCCGCCGCGTGAGGGGGAGCTGTTCGTGCAAGCCGACCTCGCGCGTTCGCTGCAGTTCATGGCGGACGAGGAGCGCGCCGCGAGCCCGCGCGGCCGCGCGGCCGGCCTGCGGGCCGCCCGGGACGCCTTTTACCGCGGTGACCTCGCGGCGGTCGTCGCGAAGTATCACCGCGATAACGGCGGCTGGCTGAGCGCGGAGGACCTGGCGGCCTACCGGTCCGAGGTCGTGCCCCCGGTGCGCTCCACCTTCGGCAGCATGGAGGTGCTGACGTGCGGTCCCTGGTGCCAGGGACCGGTGCTGCTGCAGATGCTCTCGTTGCTGGAAGCCGTCGATCTCCGCGCCCTCGGCCACAACACGCCGGCCTACGTCCACCAGGTCACGGAGGCGATGAAGCTCTGCTTCGCCGACCGCGAGCGGTACTACGGCGACCCGCGGGTCGTCCACGTGCCGATGGACGCGTTGCTGGCCCCGGCGTACGCCGACGAGCGGCGGCGGCTCATCGGCCAGCGGGCCTGGCCCGAGATGCCGCCGGCCGGCCACGTGGCCGGGTTCGATGGCAGGGCGGTTGTGTCTCGCGTGGCGGAGCCCGTTGCCGGGAGCGGCGGCCTCGACGGCGACACCTCCTACGTCTGCGTGGTCGATCGCCGTGGCAACGCGTTCTCGGCAACGCCCAGCGACTCGTCGTGGGACGGTCCGGTGATTCCGGGCCTCGGCTTCTGCCCCTCGACGCGCGGGTCGCAGTCGTGGGCGGTGCCGGGCCATGCGTCGTGCGTCGCGCCGGGCAAGCGCCCGCGTCTGACGCCCAACCCGGCACTCGCACGCCGCGGGCGCGAGTGGGTCATGCCCTTCGGCGCGCCCGGTGGCGACCTTCAGCCCCAGGGCATGCTCCAGGTCGTGCTGAACCACACGGTCTTCGGCATGAGCATCCAGGAGGCGGTCGAGGCGCCGCGGTTCGTCACGCACAGCTTCCCGGGCTCGTTCGAGCCACATCCGTACCATCCGGGCCGGCTCGACCTCGAGCGGTCCATCGGCGAGGCGACGGGCGAAGCCCTCGCCGCGCGCGGGCACCGGGTGGAATGGCTGCCCGACCTGTCGATCAACACCGCCGGGGTGTGCGCGATCTCGGCGGACCTGACGAGAGGAATTCTCCACGGCGGCGCCGACCCACGGCGAGCGGCGCGCGCGATCGGGTGGTGATCCCGCCGCCGACGGTCTCGGCTATCCGACTCGCGCCGGCCACGCCGGCTCGTGGTAGCCCAGCGGCACCGACGGCCGGGCCCAGCGCGGCGGCGTCTCGGACAGGCCCACCACCGGCGCGAGATGATGGAGCCGGCCGGCCGGCGTCTCGCTCGTCGTCGTCCAGCGATCGAGCTCCGCGCGCGTGAACTCCTTCGCCACGTCCTTCAGCGCGCGCTCCGGGACCTCGCCGCGGCCGACCAGCCACCGCCCGGTCTGCGCCAGCGAGATGCGGACGAGCCAGCTGCCGCCCTGGCGGGCGCGGCGGGCGAGAGCGACCATCGCGCCGAACGACATCAGGTACCCGGTCAGGTAGTCGATCGCCGACACCGGGTAGAACTGCGGTCCCGGCTCCGCGCCGGGGAACAGCTCGCCCTGCCGGTGGGTGATCCCGCTGACCGTCTGCACGACCGTGTCGAAGCCGCGGCGCGAGGCCCACGGGCCGACGTGGCCGAAGGCGCACAGCGAGACGTAGACGATACCGGGCCGCAGCTTCGCGAGCGCCTCGGGGGACAGCCCGCGGTCGCCGAGCGTCCCCGGCCGGTAGCCCTGCGAGAACACGTCCCCCTCGCGGATCAGCTCGTGCAGGGTCTCGAGCTCCTTCGGCTGGCGCAGGTCGAGATGGGCGGAGAGCTTGCCGTGGCCGGTGTCGTATTCCTGGTAGCCGATGTTCGGCAGGTGCGCGGCGGTGATCTTCAAGACGTCGGCGCCGTGCTCGGCGAGCGTGCGCGCGCAGGTCGGGCCGGCGAGGACGCGGGTGAGGTCGAGCACGCGGACGCTCGACAGCGGCCGATCGCCGTCGGGCAGCGGCTCCGGCGGGCTCGCGCCGATCTCGACGATCTCCATGAGCGGCAGCGAGGCGACCGCGGCGGCCTGGGGGTGCTTCGCCCACTCGTCCATGGTGCGCACCATGCCGCCGGCGCCCTTGGCGGCGATGATCGCCTCTTCCAGCTCGAGCGCGTCCCAGCCGGCGACCGCCTTCCGCACGGCCTCGCGATCCTCCGGCACCCCGAGCACCTCCAGCGCGGCCGCCCGGTGGTTCGGGAAGTTGCAGTGCAGATAGCTCCAGCGGCCGCGCCGGGCCGGATAGACGCCCATCACCGTGTTGCGCTCGGTCGAGACGGGCGCGCCGTCGAGCTTCATGTAGTGTCCGCTGCGAAGCGAGGCGGTCGCCTGCCGGGTGTCGACCGCGACGTCCTGGCGGCGCCCGGTCCGCAGCGCCCAGAGATCGGACACGGCCAGGCCGACCGCGGCGAGCGCGGCGGCGCTGGTCTCGCCGATGCGGAACGGCGTGGGCAGGATCGGATCGGTGCCGCCGGTGATCTCGACGGCGCGGGCCCGGTCCTCGCCCCAGCCGGCGATCGGGAGAATGGTGCGGAGGGCCTCGTTGGTCATGGTCGTGATGGTAGGAGCGATCGCAAGCGGCTTCAAGGGTCGAGTCGGCGCGCGACGGCTCCTCCCTCCCCCGGCGCTGTGGTACTAATCCCAGCGTCGGAACGGATCGCTCGAGCCAAGGAGGGCCCGATGCATGTATCTGCGCTCGTCACGGGAATCGTCGTGTCCGCGGTCATGACGGTGGGCGCCGCCCAGGCGGCGACGTTCGTCTACGTCTCGAACGCCGAGGACGGGACCATCGGCATGTACACCCTCGGGTCCGACGGCACGCTGCAGCCGGGGCCGCGCGTCGACGCGGGCAAGCCGGTCATGCCGCTGAGCGTGAGCCCCGACAAGCGCTTTCTCTTCGCCGCGATCCGCTCCAAGCCCTTCACCGTGATGACCTACTCCATCGATCGCGGCGCCGGCGCGCTGAAGCAGCTCTCCACCGCGCCGCTCGCGGACAGCTTCCCGTACATCCAGGTCGACCAGACCGGGCGCTACCTGCTCGGCGCGTCCTACGGCGGCAATCTCGTGAGCGTCAACATGATCGGCAAGGACGGCAAGGTGTCCGAGCCGATCCAGGTCATCCCGACCGCGCGGAACGCCCACTCGATCATCATCGACCGGACCAACCGCTACGTCTTCGTGCCCCACCTGGGCACGGACCAGATCTTCCAGTTCCGGCTCGACGCCAAGACCGGGAAGCTGACGGCGAACACGCCGCCGCTCGTGCAGCTGAAGGCGATGACCGGCCCGCGCCACATCGTGATGTCGCCCGACAACAAGTTCGCCTTCCTCCTGAACGAGCTGGTGGCGACGGTCACCACGCTGTCGCTCGACGCGGCGACGGGGCTGCTGACCGAGGTGGCGTCGGCCTCCGCGCTGCCCACCGACACCAAGCTGGTGCCGGGCGCGCCGCGCGGCGCGGTCGGCGCGCCGGGCCAGGCGCCCCGCGACACCTCGAACGACATCTGGGCGTCCGACCTGCACGTCACCCCGGATGGCAAGTTCCTGTACGCTGCCGAGCGAACCAGCAGCTCGATCGGCGCGTTCAGCGTCGACGGGGCCACCGGCAAGCTGACCTATCTGTCGAGCACGCCGACCGAGAAGCAGCCGCGCGGCTTTCGCATCGACCCGAAGGGCCGCCACATGGTGGTGAGCGGCGAGAAGTCGGACACCATCTCGGTCTACGAGATCGACCGGGGCACCGGAGCGCTCAAACCGCTGCAAAAATACCCGACGGGCAGGGGCTCGAACTGGGTCGAGATCGTCGCCTTCGACTAGCCCGGCCTGTTCACGAGCGCGGTGACCGCCGAGCGGACACGGCGGACGGCGGGTGGATGGCGGTCCTCTGACCACGCCCCGCTCGGCTCCGGACGACGTCGTCGAAGTTCCCAATCTGTAGGGCGGTGGCGTCCTCGAGCATCAGGCACACCAGGGTCTGGCGATTGGCCTCGCGGGCGTAGTCCGCGGTCGTGCCCTTGAAGCCGTAGCCGGCGGGCCGGCCGCCGCTGAAGATCCCGCGATGCCCCTCGGGACTGTACTTCACCGCGTCCACCACAGCTCGGGCCTCGTCGGCGGTGTTGACGTGGGGAACCTGCACGCCCCAGGCGCCGCGGTCCAGGAACGGCGCGATGATCTCGGGCCTGTTGCCGACGGGGCGGACGATCGGCGCCACGCCGGTCAGCTCGGCGGCCGCGATGCACGCCTCGGCGGTGTCCATGGTGATGGAGCCGTGCTCGTTGTCCAGCAGGACCCAGTCGAAGCCGAGGTGGCCCAGCATCTCCACCACCGGGGGTGACGGAAACGTGCACATGACGCCGAAGGCCGCCTTGCCGGCGTAGAGCCGTTGCTTGAGCGTGTTCTCGTGCATGCTCGTCCGCACCCTCCCTGGCCGCGACAGGGTCTCACGCGCCGCCCGCGCTGCCAATACGGGCCGGACCGGTATACAGTTCGTCGCATGGCCATCCTGCTGACGGATACCGCCGAGACGGTGCTTGCCGACGCCCGGGTCGAGGGCGAGAAGCTCTGGCTGTCGCCTGCCGAGCTCGCGACCGCCACCGGCTGGTCGTCGAGACCCGAGGGTCTCTGCCGGGGGGGCGTCTGCGTGCCGGTTCCGCCGGGCCGGGAGCGCGAGCTCCTGCGCGGCGACCAGGTCGACGTGGCCGCGCTGTGGCGGCACCTGGGCCAGCCGCTCGTCCACAGCGCGGACGGCGGCATCTGGGTGCTCGGAACGGCCGCGGCGGACCGGGCGGCCGCGCTGAGCTCGCTGGAGGCGCCGGATTTCTCGCTGCCGGATCGGACCGGGCGCCTGCACTCGCTCTCCGAGCATCGCGGCAAGAAGGTGCTGCTCGTGTCGTGGGCCTCGTGGTGAGGGTGCCGCCGCGACCTGCCCGTGTGGCAGGCGCTGTACGAGGAGCTGAAGGATCACGGCTTCGTCGTGATCGCCGTCGCGCTGGACAGCCGCGAGGGTGATCCCCTGCCGTGGATCGAGGCCGCGGCGCCGACCTATCCCTGCGTGATCGACCGCGACCATCGCCTGGCCGATCTCTATCACATGGTCAACGTGCCGCAGGCGGTGTGGATCGACGAGCGCGGCACGATCGTGCGCCCCACCGAGTCGGCCGGCGCCTACGAGGGCTTTCGCCGCATGGACCGCGTGACGCGGGAGATGCCGGCGGACGCCGCTCGCCTCACCGCGGACGCCAAGGCCACCTACCTGAACGCGATCCGCGACTGGGTCCGGCGGGGCCGGGCGAGCGAGCACGCCTTCGACGCGGAGCGGGCCCGGGCGCACGCTGCGCGGCCCACCGAGGACGTGGGGCGGGCGCACCTCGCGTTCCGGCTGGGCCAGCACCTGATCCGGCGCGGGCAGCCCGAGGAGGGCGACCGCTGGCTCGCCGAGGCGAGCCGCCTGCACCCGGAGTCGTGGGCCATCTGGCGTCAGCGCGCCGGGGTGACCGACCTCGGCCTCGCCGCCCAGCCGGATTTCTGGGCGCGCGTCGACGCGCTCGGCGAGCGGCGCTACTACGCGCCCGTCGACATGAAGGGGATGCCGTAGGCGCCGGGCGAGCGCCCCCCGCCACGAGCCCCGCAGCTCGGAGAGCACCCACGGCCGGTCCGCGTCGGGCTACCTGGAGCCTCACCCTCCGAAGAACCACAGGATTCGCATCATGGATGCGCTCTGGGTCTGTCGGGCCAGCTCGAGGGCATCCTCGACTCCCGACGCCCAGGGTGCAGATCCGGCGGCACCGGGCTCGGCGGCATTCAAAACCGCCAGACAGGGACTGGGGCACGAGACCCGCAATGGATGGCGCGGGGTCGGAGCGACGTCGCATGCATACGGCACGAGCGGCGCCAGGTCCGGGAAATGGCTGCATCGGGCGGACGGTTCGACGGACGTCGACGACAGTAACGAGCAGGCCGCCACCTCGAGGTGCCGACGGGATGGATAGCCGTCGGGGTCGGTGCGGACGGTCACGGCGGCGGCGCGATCGTCCAGCGGACATCGCACGGTGTGTTGCGTGAGCGCAACCCGTTTCATGGAGCCTCCCCCGGCCCTCGTCGGGCCTCCACGATCTCCGGTCGTGCTCCTCAGGCGAGACGCGCCGTACCGCGCGGCCGCCCCATCACCGGAATCGCCGGCGGCCACTGCATGCGAAAGTTACGGTCGAGGCAGGGCACGAGATAGGGCTGAGCCTCCCACGCGTTGCGCTGAACCAGTCCATGCCGCGACCTCCTCACGACAGGCCGAGGTGCATCAACCGCGCCCGGAGGCAGCGCCTTCGAAATCGAGCCTTTACCGTCGCGGCACCCTTCCATGGTGAGCCAGCGGCGCCTCACTCACCGCCGGGTGTGGCGGCGGCGCCCCGACTGGGCTGAATGACGCCTCGTCGAGCGATCGCTTCCAGCGCACGACGGCTACACGGCGGTGGAGGCGGTGGAGGCGCCGGACCCGGGCACGGTGACGTTCAAGCTGAAGTCCCCGTCCCGGCCTCGCTGCTGTCGAGATCGCGCTCTTCGTCGGCTTCACCGCCTCGCTCGCCGGCTGCACGATCGGCGGACTGCTCGGCGTGGTCAGCGCGTATCTGGGGGGCAAGGTCGACCCCCTGCTGGAGCGCTTCATGGACAGCCGTCGCCATCCCCATCGTCCCCCGGGCCGCCTGCGTGGTGCGGGCCACCGCGCTGTCCGTCACGGAGAACATCTACGTCGAGGCGGTAAGCGCGCTCGGCGCGACCCGGCGCCGCGTCGTGCTCCAGCACATCCTGCCCAACGTCCTGGCCCCCTGGATCATCATCGTCACTGCGCAGCTCGCCGGCGCCATCCTCGCCGAGGCGGCCCTGAGCTACCTCGGCCTCGGCGCGGCGGAGCCGACGCCGCGGCCTCGCGATCAGCCTCGCGGTCTTCGGCTTCAACCTCTTCGGCGACTCCCTCCGCGACGCGTTCGACCCGAAGCTACGCGGGCGCTGACTGCGCCTCGCCGATCTCCTCACCACACCGCGATGACGCCGGCGCCCGGCGTCACATGGCCGCGTAGCCGCCGTCGACGAACAGGAGCGTGCCGGTCACGTACGACGCGTCGTCGGACGCGAGGAACAGGATGCACGCGGCGACCTCCTCCGGGGTCCCGTGCCGCTTCAGCATGGTGCCGCGGGCGGCGTCGTCCCGGTACTGCTCGAACGTCCGCCCCAGCGCCGCGATGCGCTTCTCGTGGAAGGGCGTGTAGATCGGTCCCGGGCAGACGGCGTTCACCCGGATACCCTCCGACGCGTGATCGGCCGCCATGCCCCGCGTCAGCCCGGCCACCGCGGCCTTGGTGGTGTCGTACTGCGTCGTCTTGCCAACGCTCGTCACGGACCGGACCGACGCGACGTTGACGATGCTGCCCCCGCCGCCCTGACGCATGATCGGGATCGCCGCCTTCGCGCAGAAGGCGTAGCCCTTGAGGTTCACGCCCAGGATCTCGTCCCAGCTCTCGGCGCTGGCCTCGACCACCGTGTGATACAGCCGGATCCCGGCGTTGTTGACGAGGACGTCGAGGCGGCCGAAGCGGTCGGCGGCGTGGCGGACGAAGGTGACCGCCTCGGCCTCGCGCTCCATGTGCGCCTCCACGAAGAGCGCCTGGCCGCCGCTCGCCTCGATCTCCGCCGCGACACGCTTGCCCCGATCGACGTCGCGGTCGGCGAACACGACCTTCGCCCCCTCGGCCACGAACCGTCGCACCGTGGCCTCGCCGATCCCGGACGCCCCGCCGCTGACCGCCGCCACCTTTCCCCTCAACCTGTCCATGCTCTCCGTCTCCCTTCGCGCCGCCCCGGCCGGCCTCCGGCATGACGCCGTGGCTCGAACCTGGGATCACGCATGCCGGCCCTCCACGAGCCCGCTCACCGCGTCGTGAATGCGCCGGTCGATCTCCAGGCCCTCGCGCATCCGTCGCGCGCGCCCGCGAGACGCGCGCGCGCCCGGGATGCGGATCTCGTCGATGCCGTCCCGGCGTGGCGTCGCCTTGATCGCGGCGATCTCCGCGGCCAGCGCGCGCGCCTCGGCCACGCTCAGGCGCACCCGTTCGGTCGTCCGTGTCGTCATCCGGCGTCTACCCTCTGGTCATCGACAGGCGGCCCACCGCGGATCATACATGTCGGCGGATATGGTCCGGTCAGCAGTCGTCTCGAGCGTCCAATCCCGGCCGGGTTGGGGTCCGGCACGACTGCGCATATCATGCAGGCGTGAACGCCGCAGGGGACCTCACCGACCTCGGACCGGACGCGTCGTGACCGCGACGCGGCGGGTGATCTTTCTCGACATCGACGGGGTGCTGGCCCCGATCCGCCGGTGGGACCGGTACGAGGACCCCGAACCGGCGTGCGTCCAGGTGCTGAACGAGATCGTGGCGCGCGGCCGCGCGGATGTCGTCGTCTCGTCCACCTGGCGGCACGGCAAGACCGTCGCCGAGCTGCAGCAGATCCTGGCGACGCACGGGTTCACCGGGCGCGTCGTCGACACGACCCCGACCGGCGCGGCCGGCGCCGACCGCGGGGACGAGATCGCCGCGTGGCTGGCGCAGAACGCCGTGGACGGCTACGTGATCATCGACGACCACGTGGACATGGGTGCGCTCCGCCCCCACCTCGTCCAGACGCATCCGGCCCGTGGGCTACAGCCGGCCGACGTGTCGCGAGCCCTCGCGCTGCTCACGCGACCCGCGCCCCGAGGACTGTCGCCCCACACGAGCCGCCGCGACGTGCTCAAGCAGCTGGCGGGACTGGGCCTGGCCGGCGTGTCCGGCATCGCCGCCATGCGTCCGGGCCTCGCCGGGGCCGGCGCCCGGCGAGGAGATTCCCGGATGCAGGCGACGTACGACCCCGCGGCCAAGTTCGAGATCACGGTGAGCGAGGTGGAGCTCCGGCGGACGGCGGCCGGCCGTCGGCTGATGGCCCGCGTCTACCAGCCGCAGGGGCCGGGCCCGTTCCCGACGGTGCTGGACCTGCACGGTGGCGCCTGGCGCCGCAAGGACCGCCTCGCCGAGGAGCCGATGGATCGCGCCATCGCCACCAGCGGCATCCTCGTCGTGGCCGTCGACCTGAGGCTCTCGGAGGAGGCGCCCTACCCGGCGTCGGTGCAGGACGCCAGCTACGGCGTGCGCTGGCTCAAGTGGAGGGCCGCCGAGTGGAAGGGGGACGCGTCCAGGGTCGGCGTGTACGGCAGCTCGAGCGGCGGCCACGTCGCCCAGCTGCTGGCCATGCGCCCCCGCGATCCGCGCTACGGGTCGATTCCCCTGCCCGCCGCTCCCGACCTCGACGCGACGGTAGCCTACGTCGCGACCCGCTCGCCCGTCAGCGACCCCTACGCGCGCTTCCAGCAGGCCGAGCGGATGCAGCGCGCGGGGATGATCGAGAACAGCCGGATCTACTTCTCTCCGTGGGAGACGATCTACGAGGGCAACCCCCAGCTGATCCTCGAGCGCCGCGAGCCGGTCACGCTGGTGCCGATGCTGATCCTGCAGGGCGCGCTCGACGACAACGTGCTGCCGGCCGTCCAGGAAAACTTCGCCGCCACCTACCGGGCCGCCGGCGGGGTGTGCGAGCTGACCGTGTTCGAGAACTGCGAGCACGAGTGGGTCGCCAGGCCCGGCTCGCAGACCGACCGCGCGCGCGAGATGGTCAAGGCGTTCATCGCGCGGCAGCTCACGGCGTAGCTGTCGGGGACCACGGCGCCCGAAACGCCGGGCACACCTCCGCCGCGAAGCGGCGCATGTCGCGCAGGGCGGTCCCGTGATCGTCCGCCTCGAAGTACACGACCAGGTGGCGGACGCCGGCGGCCTGGTACTCCCCGACGCGGGCTCTGATCTCGGCCGGCGAGCCGTCCAGGGTGACCTGGACGGCGCTGTCGCCTCCCGTCGTCGCTGCCAGCCGGCGGTCGAGCGTCGTGCGGATGCGCAGCGAGCCCTCCACCTGCCGTCCGGCCGCGAGCGCGTGGATCTGCCTCATGCCCGCGGCGTACTGCGCGGGGGTCAGGCCGACCGGGTGCCACCCGTCGGCCAGTCGAGCGGCCCGGCGTAGCGCCGCGGGGCTGCTGCCGCCGATGACGATGGGTGGCCCCTGCGGCTGGACGGGCCGAGGCGAGAAGACCACGTCGGCAAAGGCGACGTACTGTCCGTCGAACCGCGGCTCCGGCGCGGTCCACAGTTCCCGCATCGCCAGGATGTACTCGTCGAGCCGCCGGCCTCGATTACGGTACTCGGTGCCGAGCCAGCGGAACTGCATCTCGTGGTATCCCGCGCCCACCCCGAGGACCAGCCGCCCGCCGCTGAGGCAGTCGAGGGTCGCCGCTTCCTTGGCCACCAGGACGGGACTCCGCTGGGCCAGGACCAGCACCGAGATTCCCAGCTGGACCCGTGTCGTCAGCGCGGCCAGGTAGGCCGTGACGGTCAGCGCCTCCAGCGAGGACGCGAAGCGCGCATCCTCCGGGCTGGGGGTCTGGACGACGACGTCGGTCATCCAGACGGAGTCGTAGCCGAGCGCCTCCGCCTGCTGGGCCATCTCGACCAGGGCCGTGCGCGTCCCCAGGGGCCCGAAGTTCGGCAACGCGACGCCAAAGCGCATCGGCGGGAGATAGTGCGCCGTCGTTACCGGATCTGATCGAACGCCTGCTTCACGGCCTCGCGATCGACCGCGCCGTCGGCGCCGCGGGGCAGCGCCTCGGTGAACACCACGACGTGCGGCCGCTTGAACCGCGCGATCCGGGTCGCGACGAAGTCGCGCACCTGGTCACCGGTGAGGCGTCCGCCGCGGCTCTCGACGACGGCCTTGATCGCCTCGCCCCAGCGCGGGTCGGGCACACCGTAAACGCAGACGCCGGTCACACCGTCCATCTGCATGATCACGGTCTCGACCTCGGCCGGGTAGACGTTCTCACCGCCCGGCTTGATCAGCTCCTTCTCGGGCTTGCGCTTGACGTAGTGGAGGTAGCCGTCGGCGTCGAAGCGGCCGACGTCGCCGGTGTGGTGCCACCCGTTGCGGAACGTGTAGGCGGTGACGTCGGGCTGGGCGAAGTAGCCCTGGAACACGAGGGGGCCGCGCACGACGATCTCGCCCAGGCTACCGACCGGCACCTCCCGGTCGTAGTCGTCCACCAGGGCGATGGTGGCGGGCGGCAGCGGGCGACCGGCCGCCCCCGGTCGGTCGAGGACGCGCTGCAGCGTCACGAAGCCGCTCGTCTCCGACTGGCCGAAGCCGGTCCAGAACCTGGCCTTGGTGGTCTCGTGCAGCCGCTGGATCGTGGGCGGCGCGTCCAGTCCGGCCACGTCGCGCAGGCTGGGCAGCCGGCTGCCGAGCTTGTCGGCGGCGTCGAGCACGTTGGCGAGGACGGGGGGAAAGTCCGACAGGTGCGTGATCCCGTGACGGTCGATGAGCCGCACGGCTTCCTCGGCCTCGAAGCGCGCCACGACGACGCAGGCGCCGCCGGCGTGCAGGTGGGCCAGCGCCGTGCCCAGGGCGGTGATGTGGAACAGCGGGAGGGCGAGCAGGTAGCGGTCGCCGGGGCCGTAGCCGAAGCACGCCATCGCGGCGAGGTTGGCGACGAGCACGTTGGCGTGGGTCAGCGCCGCGCCGCGCGGCACGACGTCGACGGCGGCCGTGGAGATGACGGCGAACACGTCGTCGGCCTCCACGTCGGCCGGAGGCGGCGCCCCCGCCCGGTAGAGGTGGGCGAGCGGGGTGAAGCCGGGCGCCGCCGCCGCGCCCAGCTGGTACCAGTGGCGCACCGATCGCCGGGTCGCGGGCCAGTCGGCCACGGTCCCCAGGGTGGAGGCGTCGGCCACGAACATCGCGGGCGCCGCCCGCTCCACCACGCGCTCCACCTCGGCCGCGGTCAGGCGCCAGTTGATGGGATACGCGACGATACCCTGGCGGGCGCAGGCGCCGTACAGCTCGAGGTAGGCCGCGTCGTTCTGCGCGAGCACGCAGACGCGCTCGCCCCGCCCGATGCCGAGCGCCGCCAGCCCGGCGGCCAGCGCGTCCACCCGGTCGCGGAACTGCCGGAAGGACAGGACCTGCTCGCCCTGGATGACGGCGGGGGCGTCCGCGAAGGCCAGCGCCCCGCGCGCGATCATGTCGTAAACGGTGAAGCCGTGGGGCGACATGCGCTTCAGACGGCCGTCACTGGCCCACGATGTCCTTCTTCATCGGCGCGAGGGTGCCGAGCAGCTCCTGCTTGGCCTGGGCGTTCACGTTGTTCTTGTCGAGCGCCTTCACCAGGTTCTCGACCGTCGCCGTCCACTCGGCCTCGGTGATCTTCATCCCGGTGTGCGCCGCCTTCATGTCCTTGCCCAGGTAGGAGCACGGCCCCCCGCTCGCCTCGCAGATCTGGTCGGCGAGGTTCGACTTGAATCTCTCGACCTCCGGCGCCTTGAGGTCCTTGAACCGCGCGCTGACGCGCGGGTCGGCGGTCATGGCCGTGGCGAAGTCCGCCACGACGAGGGCGATGCCCTCGCGCCCGCCGAGCCGGCGGTAAAGCGAGGGGCCGCTCGGCGCCTCTCTGACCGTGCTCGCGCAGGCCCCCAGGTTGACCGCGATCACCACCAGCAGGCCTGCCCACCCCGCGAATCGTCTCATCGTCGACCGCCTCCTAGCTGAGCCAGCGTTTGCGGCGCTTGTAGTGCTTGACCTCCCGGTAGGACTTGCGGGCGCCGACCTCGGTCAGGCCGAGGTAGAACTCCTTGATGTCGGCGTTTTGCCGGAGCGCGTCGGCGCTCCCCTCCAGCACGATGCGGCCGGTCTCCATCACGTAGCCGTGCTCGGCGATCGTCAGCGCCAGCGCGGCGTTCTGCTCGACCAGGAGCACGGTGAGGCGCTCCTGCCGGTTCATGCGCTGGACGATCTGGAAGATCTCCTCGACCAGCATCGGGGCCAGGCCCAGCGACGGCTCGTCGAGCAGCATCACCTTGGGGTTGGACATCAGCGCGCGGCCGATCACGAGCATCTGCTGCTCGCCGCCCGACAGGTAGCCGGACTGGACGCGCCGGCGGTCCCCCAGCCGCGGGAAGTACTCGTACACGCGTTCGATCCCCTCGCGCACCCGGCCGCGGTCGGTCTGAATGTGGCCACCGGCCACCAGGTTCTCCTCGGTGGTGAGGTGCTCGAACACCCGCCGCCCCTCGAACACCTGCACGACCCCGCGGCGGACCACGGCGTGCGGGGGCAACCGGTCGATCCGCTCACCGCCGAGCTCGATGGCCCCCTTGGTGATCTCCCCCCGCTCGGAGTGCAGCAGGCCCGAGATCGCCTTCAGGGTCGTGGTCTTCCCCGCCCCGTTGGCCCCCAGCAACGTGGTGATCCCCCCCTCCCGCACGTTGAGCGAGACCCCCTTCAGCACGAGGATGACCCCGTCGTAGATGACCTCGATGTTGTTCAGCGTCAGCATCCCCTACCCCGCGGACCCTCGTGTACCCGCGCCGCACTCACCACCGCGCGACGCGCGAAGGAAGAATCGACCGAAGAAGCCGCGTCCTCGCGCCCGCCGCCGTCTTCGGGCACGCTACTTCTTCGAACCGGATTCTTTGATGTGCTTGGCCACGACGTCCTGGTAGGCGGCGAACCAGTCCGTCACCTTCTCGAACTTGCCGCCCTTCACCTGCCAGATCTGCACGAGGCCGCCGCCCTCGTGGTCCTGGGCCGTGATCTTCAGCGGCGGTACCAGGCCGCTCAGCGTGAAGTTCGCGATCTTCTCGAACCCCTTCTTGGCGTCCTCGCCGGTGATCTTGCCGTCGGGCTTGGCCTTCACCGCGTGGCGGATCGCCTCGACGTGGAGCGCGGCGATGAGCACCCCGCGGTTGTAGAACACGGTGGAGTCCATCTCCTTGGGCGCCGGCTTGCCCTGGTTCTTGTACATCTCGCGGATCTCGTTGAGCACCGGGTAGTCCTTGCCGACGCCGGCGAACTGCATGGCGTAGTACCCCTCGGCCGCCGCGAAGCCCCCGCCGGCCTCGATGTTGGCCTCGGCGGCGCCCCACACGAACGACACCACCTTGCGCAGCGGGTAGCCCACCCGCTTGAACTCCTTGATCGACACCCCGGGGGCGCCGCCGAACAGGTGGGCGACGACGTAGTCGGCGCGGAAGCGCTGGGCAATATCGAGCACCTGAGCGCCCATCTCGACGCCGGGCGGCGGCACTGCGAACGTCTTGAGGGTGAAGCCTTCCTTCGCGGCCAGGTCCTCGATCACCTCGATGGGCTCGCGGCCCGCTGGGTTGTCGTAGAACAGGTAGGCGATCTTCTTGCCCTTCAGGCTGCCACCGAGCTGCTTCTTGGCGAAGTCCACGGCGGCGGCGCCCTGCGACCAGTAGGTCGCCGCGATGGGGAAGATGTAGGGGTAGCGGGTGCCGTCGGCGGCGGCGGCGCTGCCGAATCCCGGCGAGGTCCCGGGCAGGCGATCCTCGGTCAGCTTGGCCGCCAGCGCGTAGATGTGCGGCGTGCCGTAGATCGCCATCGTCACCGCGCCCTCCTTCTTGTGGCGCTCGTACGCCTCGACCCCGGGGGGCACCTTGTACTCGTGGTCGATCTCGACCGCCCTGATCTTGTGTCCCTCGACGCCACCCTTGGAGTTGACCAGGGCGACGTAGTCGTGGAATCCCGGGCACAGGACCGTGCCCACGATCTGGGTCGCTCCCGTGCGGTCGCACTGCAAGCCGATGACGATCTCGTGGTTCGCCGAGGCCAGCGCCACCGATCCCAGGATCCCAGCCATCGCGACCACCATCGCCATGAGAGCGGTCACACACTCACGCATAGGTCCTTTCCTTTTCCTCGCGCACGTCAGTACGCGAACGGCCAGACGCGGAAGTAACTGCGGATGTTGCGCCACAGGCGATTCAGCCCCTCGGGCTCGAGCACGAGAAACACGATGATGAGCGTACCGAACAGGGTCAGGCGTAGGGCCGGGATGAGATTGTGCACCGTGGCCTGCGAGAAGAACACCGTCCCGAACGCTTCCATCGCATAGCGAATGACGATGGGCAGCAGGGTGACGAAGATCGCGCCGAAGATCGAGCCGAGCACGGAGCCGAGGCCGCCGATGATGATCATGGCCAGGTAGTCGATCGACACGCCGATCTGGAACTGCTCGTAGTTCGCGATCCCGAGGAAGTACGTGTACAGCACCCCGGTGACCCCCGCGTAGAATGACGAGATTGCGAAGGCCAGGAGCTTGTAGCGAAAGATGTTGATGCCGATGATCTCGGCGGCGATGTCGTGGTCACGGATGGCGATGAACGCGCGGCCGATCCGGCTTCGCATCAGGTTCAGCGTGCCGACGATGGCCAGCACGACGAACACCAGCAGGAAGTAGTACATGTGACGGTGAGTGCCGAGCACCATCGCTCCCAGCTGCGGCCGGGGCACCTCGATCGACGCCTGGACGCCGCCGCTGATGAACGTCACGTGGTTGATCGTCCACTCGATGATGAGCTGGCCGGCCAGGGTGGCGATGGCCAGGTACAGCCCCTTGATCCGCAGCGACGGGATACCCACGACCGCCCCCACCAGCGCCGCCATCAGCCCGCCGGCCAGCAGGTTGACCGGCCACGGCGCGTCGAGGCGGGTGGCGAAGTTCGCGGCCGTGTAGGCGCCGACCGACATGAACGCCCCGTGGCCGATGGAGACCTGCCCCGTGTAGCCGACCAGGATGTTGAGGCCGAGGGCACCGATGACCGCGATCCAGACCAGGTTGGCGATGGACAGGTAGTACTCGTGCAGGGTGAGGGGGATCACCCCGAAGAAGAGCACGGCCAGGGCCATGATCGTGTACCGCGCAATCGGCAGCGGGTAGAGCGCCATGTCCGCTTCATATGTCGTTTTCAGCACGCCGCACTCGCGATGGATCATGCGCTCACACCCGTTCGATGATGCGTTTGCCGAAAATGCCGTAGGGGCGAATCATCAGGGCGACGATCATCAGCACGTAGGGGGCGAAGTCCTTGGTGCCGCCGCCCACGTAGGGGTCGACGTAGCCGGCGGCGACGTTCTCCACGAGGCCCACGATCAGGCCGCCGATGATGGCGCCGGGGATCGAGTCAAGCCCGCCCAGGATCACGACTGGGAACACCTTGAAGCCGACGAGCGCTAGGTTCACGTCGACCCCCAGCATGTTGCCCCACAGCGTCCCCCCGAGCGCGGAGACGATGCCGGTCATGGCCCACGCCAGTCCGAAGTACCGCTCGACGTTGATGCCCATGGCCATGGCCACCTGCTGGTTGTCGGCGACCGCCCGCATCGCGACCCCCTTGCGCGACTTGAGGAAGAAGTAGCCGAAGCCGCCGAGGAAGACGAGGCTGACGATGCCGCCGAGGAGCTGGATCGGCGGGATGAAGAGCGGGCCGATGATGAACGGCTCGTCCGACAACGGCAGCGGCAGGGTCCGGGTGCCCTGGAAGATGCCGAACGGTCCCAGACCGCGCAGGATCGCCGCCAGCCCGATCGTCGCCATGACCACCGCGATGACCGGCCTCCCGATGAGCTTGCGCAGCATGACCCGCTCCAGGGCGAACCCGAAGGCGAACATGCCGATCAGCGCCGCGGCCACCGAGAGCCACAGCGGCAGGCCGAGGACGGTGAGCGTGCCCACCGCGATGAATCCCGCGATCATGACGAACTCGCCCTGGGCGAAGTTGACGGCGTCGGTCGCCTTGTAGACCAGCACGAAGCCCAGCGCGATGAGCGAGTACATGAGTCCGATCAGGACGCCGTTGGAGAGCAGGAGCATGAGGAAGCCGAGGTCCTCAGCCATGGACGGCCACCCCCTCGACGTCCTCGATGTGGACGACCGATCGCAGCGAGCCCTGGCGCCCGTCCTCGTAGGTGATCGCGGTGGTCAGCTCCACGCTGTCGCGACCCGAGTAGAACGCCTCGATCACGGGCGCGTACTTCTCGGCGACGTGGCGACGCCGCACCTTGCGCGTGCGGGTCATCTCGGCGTCGTCGGCGTCGAGGTCCTTGGTGAGCAGCAGGAAGCGCCGGATCTTCTGCGCCTCCGGCAGCGTCTCGTTGCCGCGGTGGATCTCCTCGCGGATCAGCCCGCGGATCTCCGGCTTCTGGCTGAGGTCGCTGTACGAGGTGTAGGCCACGCCCCGGCGCTCGGCCCAGCTGCCGACCGTGTTGGGGTCGATGGCGATCATCGCGGTCACGAACGGCCGTTCGTGACCGAAGGCCACCGCCTCCCGGATGTACGGGCTGAACTTGAGCTTGTTCTCGATGAACTGGGGCGCGAAGGCGGTGCCGTCGGCCAGCGCGCCCACGTCCTTGGCGCGGTCGATGATGACGAGGTGGCCCTGCGGGTCGAGGAAGCCGGCGTCGCCGGTGTGAAACCACCCGTCGCGGTCGATCACCTCGCCGGTGGCGGCGTCGTTCTTGAAGTAGCCCTTGAAGACGCCCGCGCTCTTGACGAGCACCTCGCCGCGCTCGCCGATCTTCACGTCGATGCCCGGGCAGGGCCGACCCGCCGTCGTCGGGTTCGCCTCGGCGTCGGGCTGCAGGGACACCAGACCGGTGAGCTCGGTGGAGCCGTACACCTGCTTGAGGTTGACCCCGAACGAGCGGAAGAACCGAAAGGTGTCGGGGCCGAGCGGCGCCCCGCCCGTGTAGGCCCAGCGTGCGCGCCGCAGGCCGAGCTGGTCGCGCACGGGGCCGTAGACGAAGAACTCGCCCAGCGCCAGGCGCAGGCGGAGCCCCAGCGGCACCGCCTTGCCCTCCGAGCGCAGGATCTCCGCGCGCTCGGCGGCGGCGCGTGAGCGCTCGAACGCCCACCGCTTCAGCCTCGGCGCGTCGGAGGCCCGCACCTGGATGCTCGTCAGCATGTTCTCCCAGATCCGCGGCGGCGCCAGCACGGCCGTCGGCCCGAGCTCGCGCAGGTCGCGCTGGACGGTCTCCGGGCTCTCCGGGCAATTCACCGTGAACCCCACCATCAGGTTCATCACGAGCGTGTAGAGCGAGTCACCGACCCAGGCCATCGGCAGGTAGGCCAGCCAGTCGTCGTCGAGCCTGACGTCCTCGGACCTGGCCAGGATCTGCCCGGTCTCGACCATGTTGGCGTGGGTCAGCATGGCGCCCTTGGGACTCCCGGTCGTCCCCGACGTGTAGGCGAACAGCGCGACCTCGTCCATCCGGCCCCGCTCGATCTCCCGCGCGAAGTACTCCGGGTGCTCGGCGGCGAAGCGGCGACCGAGCTCCTCGACCTCGTCGAGCGACCTGAGGTCCGACGCCCGGTACTGCGACATGCCGCGGGGTTCCTCGTAGACCACGAGCTTGAGGGCGGGCAGCTGCTCCTTGAGCGCGAGGATCTTGTCGACCTGCTCCTGGTCCTCGGCCACCACCACCGACACCTCGGCGTGGTCGAGGACGAAGGCCAGCTCCTTGGCGATGGAATCCTGGTACACCGGCACCGACACCCCGCCCAGGCAGATGGCCGCGACCTGGGACCAGTACAGGCGCGGACGGTTGTCGCCGATCACCGAGAGCTTGTCGCCGCGGGTGAAGCCGAGGGCGGCCAGGCCCAGCGCGATGTCGCGCACGTGATCGTGGTACTGGCGCCACGTGTAGGTCTGCCAGATCCCGCGGTCCTTCTCGCGGATGGCCGGGCGCTCGGCGTGCTGCCGGGCGTTGCGGACCAGGTAGCCGGGCAGCGTCATCGTGTCAGCCACGGGACCGCTCCGCCGGGGCGCCCTTGGTCTCGCCGAGATAGGCCTTGATGACCTGCGGGTTGGCCCGGACCTCGTCCGGAGTGCCGTCGGCGATCTTGCTGCCCATGTCGAGCACGGCCACGCGGTCGGAGATGTCCATGACGACTCCCATGTCGTGCTCGATGAGGATGATGGTGGTGCCCCACTCCTCGTTGACGTCGAGGATGAAGCGGGCCATGTCCTCCTTCTCCTCGTGGTTGCAGCCGCCCATCGGCTCGTCCAGCAGGAGCACCTTGGGATCGAGCGCCAGCGCCCGGCCGAGCTCGACGCGCTTTTGCAGGCCGTACGCCAGCGAGCCGGTGGGCCGCCGGCGCAGGTCCTGGATGCGCAGGAAGTCGATGATGTCCTCCACGCGCTTGCGGTGCGCCACCTCCTCGCGCTGGGCCAGTCCCCAGTACGCGAACGCGCCCAGCACGCCGGTCTTCATGTGGACGTGCCGGCCGAGCATGAGGTTGTCGAGCACGGTCATGCCGCGGAAGAGCGCGATGTTCTGGAACGTCCGGGCGACCCCGTGGGCGGCGATGCGGGACGGCGCCGCGTGCGTGATGTCCGCGCCGTCCAGCGTGAGGCGCCCGTGATCGGGATGGTAGAACCCGCTGATCATGTTGAGCAGCGACGTCTTCCCCGCTCCGTTGGGCCCGATGACCGAGATCAGGTCCCCCCGGTTGACCTCGAGGCTCACCCGGTTGACCGCCTGCACCCCTCCGAACGCCTTCGAGACCCCCTGGATCTGCAGCAGCGTGCTCATAGATCCTCGGAGGCGGCCGCCGCGGCGACCTCGGAGGGGGCCTCGACGGCCCCCTCCGATACCTCCCCCAGGACCGATTGCGGCGGCCAAGCCGCCGCTCGAATCGTCATATCCGAGCGCGTCATCGTCCCACGCGATCCTCGCCGAGTCTCCACCGTCCGCCTCGCGATCGCCCCTCTACCGAAATCCGATCGATTCACCGGCCCCCAACCCGCATCCCCACTTCGAGCCTCCGCTTCCACCACTCCGAGCGCCGGCTTTTGCCGGCGCAATCCTGCCCTGGGGGGAGGCAGGGAGGAGCGCGCCGCAGGCGTGCGACGACCGTCGGGAGGGGGGCGAAGCCCCCCTCCCAGCTACGAAAGCCATCGCTTCCGCCGGCGGTAGTGCTTCACGTCGCGATAGCTCTTGCGCTGCCCCACGCCCGTCAGGCCCAGGTAGAACTCCTTGATGTCCTCGTTGTCGCTGATCGTGCGCGCGTCGCCGTCCAGCACGACGCGGCCGGTCTCCATCACGTAGCCGTACTGCGCGTACTTCAGCGCCACCGTCGCATTCTGCTCCGCGAGCAGCACGGCGACGTTCTCCTCGCGGTTGAGGCGGCTCACGATCTCGAAGATCTCCGCCACCAGCAGCGGCGCCAGCCCCATGGAAGGCTCGTCGAGCAGCATCAGCCGCGGGCGGGCCATGAGCGCCCGCCCGATGGCCAGCATCTGCTGCTCGCCGCCCGAGACGTACCCGGCCCGCGTGCTCCGGCGCTGCGTGAGCCGGGGGAAGTACGTATACACCAGGTCGAGGTCCCGTTTGAGGGAATCGGCATCGCGGCGGGTGTAGCCGCCGGCCAGCAGGTTCTCCTCCACGGTGAGGTGCTCGAACACGTGCCGGCCCTCCATCACCTGCACGATGCCCTGCTGCACGATCTGGGAGGGGCTCCGGCGCTGGATGGGCGAGCCCCGCCAGTCGATGGATCCCTTGGTCACCTCGCCCCGCTCGGTGCGGAGCAGTCCGGAAATCGCCTTGAGCGTCGTCGATTTCCCGGCGCCGTTGGCCCCGAGGAGGGCCACGATGCCCCCCTCGGGAACCCGCAGGGAAACCCCCTTCAACACGAGGATCACGTGGTCGTAGATCACCTCGACGTTGTTGACCGCCAGCAGCGGCGGGGCCGTCCCGTTGCCGCTCACGGGCCGCCTACTTCTCCTTCGAGCAGTCGCGCTGACTGTAGCCGAGCTTCTTGCCCTCCTCCACCGCCGCTGTCTCGAGCTTGGGCCGTACCACGTCGCGCATGGGCTCGATCCAGTCGGAGACGATGCCCCACTTCTTGCCGTCCCACTGCTGGACCATCACGGGGCCGTTGCCCTCGTGGTCCTCGCACGACATCTTGACCGACCGCGTGAAGCCCTTCATGCCCAGCTCCTCGAGCCGCTTCTCGCTCACGTTGAGGTGCTCGAAGCCCCACCGCACCTGCTCGCCCGTCGGCGACTGGGTCTTGAAGTTCGTCATGGCCAGGCGGATCGCCTCGGTGTCGAACATCATGTTGACCACGCCGCGATTGTAGAGGACCTCGCCGACGGTGGTCTTGTCGCCGGCCCCCTTGCCCTTGTCGTAGACGTGCTTGAGGATGTCCTGGATCACCTTGAAGTTTTGGCCGGGGGCCGTGAGCGCCGTCGACTTGTAGCCCTTCGCCCCCTCACCGGCCGGGATCACGTCGGCCTCGCTGCCGGTCCACCAGTTGCCGACCACGTGGTCCATCGGAAAGTTGATCGAGGCGGCTTCCTTGACCGCGACCTGGTTCATCACGCCCCAGCCGGAGACGTAGATCCAGTTGGGGTTGAGGCGCCGCACCTGCAGCCAGGTGGCTTTCTGCTCCTGGCCGGGGTGGTCGACTGGCAGCAGCGTGAGCTCGAAGCCGTGCTTGCGGGCCAGCTCCTCGAGGGTCGGGTTGGCCTCCTTGCCGTAGGGGCTGTTGTGGAAGACGTGGACGATCTTCTTGCCCTTGAGCTTGTCGAGCCCGCCCTCCTGCTGGCCGACGTACTTCACGAAGGCCGACGCCTGGCTCCAGTACGTCGTCGGGAAGTTGAAGACCCAGGGGAACCAGCGACCGTCGGCGGCGGCCGTCATGCCGTACCCCATGGAGTGAACGGGGATCTTGTCGACGGCGGCCTTGGCGATGAGCTGGTACGTGATGCCGGTGCTGTAGGGGTTCACCACCAGGGGGCCCTTGCCCTTGAGCCGCTCGTAGCACTCCACGCCCTGCTTGGTGTCGTACTGGGTCTCGCACTCCTCGGTGGTGATCTTCACTCCGTTGATGCCACCGTCGCGCTCGTTGAGGAGCGTGAGGTAGTCACGCAGCCCGTTGGCCAGCGGCGTGCCGCTCGGCGCGTAGGGGCCGGTGCGATAGACCAGGAGCGGGATGTACAGGGTCTTGTCCTGCGCGGACACCACCGCCAGCAGCGGCCCCGCGGCCAGGATCCCGGCCAGCAGCGCCATGAACAGCGTGCGTCTCGTCATGGATCTCTCCTCCGTTCGGCGGTTAGTGGGGAAATGGCCACAGTCGCAGCTTTTCCTTGGTGACGGACCAGAGCCGGGCAAGCCCCCGTGGCTCGACGATCAGGAAGAAGACGATGAGGCCGCCGAAGACCATGAGCTCGATCTGCTTCTGGGTGTCGGTGGGCAGGCCCAGGCCGATCCAGCGCGGGGCGTTGGTGAGGAAGATCGGGACCAGCACGATGAAGCCGGCCCCGAGGAACGAGCCGAGCACGCTGCCGAGGCCGCCGATGATCACCATGAACAGCACCAGGAACGACAGGTTGATGTCGAAGGCCAGCGTCTCCACGCTGCCCAGGTACAGGAACAGCAGCTCGGCGCCGGCCACCCCGCAGTAGAAGGACGAGATGGCGAACGCGAGCAGCTTGGTGGGCAGCGGCTTGATGCCGATGATCTCGGCGGCGATGTCGCGGTCGCGGATGGCCATCCAGCAGCGGCCGACCCGGCCGCGCACCAGGTTCTTGGCGATGAACGCCAGCCCCACCACCAGCGCCAGCGCCAGCACGTAGCGCACCGGCGCGGTCGCCTGCGGCCCTGTGACCATCACCCCCGCCATCGTGCGGGGCGGCGCGGTGGCGGTGCCGGATGGCGCGTAGTTCACGAACCATCCCACCTTGTTGAACAGCCAGATCAGGAAGAATTGCGCGGCCAGCGTGGCCACGGCCAGGTAGAAGCCCTTGATGCGCAGGCTCGGGATGCCGAACAGCACCCCCACCAGCGCGGCGATCACCCCGGCGGCCAGGAACGCCACGATCACGTTGAGCCACGGAAAGGCCGTCGCCAGCTTGAATGCCGCGTAGGCCCCGACCGCCATGAACCCGCCGGTCCCCAGCGAGAGCTGCCCCGCGTAGCCCGTCAACAGGTTCAACCCCAGCGCCGCCAGCGCGTAGATCAGGAACGGGATGAGCACCGCCTGCAGCCAGTACTCGTTGGCAACGAGCGGCGGCACCACGAACGCGACGGCCAGGCCGATCCACACGAACCAGCGATCCTGGGCGATCGGGAAGATGGCCTGGTCGCTGGCGTAGGTGGTTTTGAACTGGCCGGCTTCCCGGTAGATCATTGCGTTCGGCGATGGCGATGAAAATGGCCCATCTGCGTCGTTGCCTCCTCGCTTCTCCCTGCGGCGTATGCGGCATACGCCTCAGTCGTCGCTCGTCGGCGCCGAGCATCTGGGCCATTTTGATCGCCGTAAGGGCGCGCGGAATTCGCCGTCATACTCGCTCGATGATTTTTTCGCCGAACAGGCCTTGCGGGCGGATCAGGAGAAATGCCAGGGCGAGGACGTAGGCGAACCAGTTTTCGATGGCGCCGCCGACGAGGGGGCCCCAGTACACCTCGCCGATCTTCTCGCCGACGCCGATGATGAGGCCGCCGACGATGGCGCCGGGGACCGACTCGAAGCCGCCCAGGATGAGGACGGGCAACGCCTTGAGGGCGATGAGCGACAGGCTGAACTGCACGCCGCTCTTGGCGCCCCACATGATGCCCGCCACGATGGCCACGACGCCGGCCACCGACCACACGACGACCCAGATCGTCTTGAGCGGGATGCCGATCGACAGCGCCGCCTCGTGGTCGTCGGCCACCGCCCGCAGCGCCCGGCCGATCCGGGTGCGCTGGAAGAACACCGCCAGGATCGTCACCAGGACGGCCGCGGTAATGGCCGCGGTCAGCTCGAGCTGGTTGATTTGCACGCCCCGGACCATGAACGAGCGGTCGGGAATGCCCACGTCGAGCCGCTTGACGTTGGCGCCCCACAGCATCTCGCCGAAGCCTTCCAGGAAGAAGTTCAGGCCGATCGTGGCCATGAACAGGATGATGTGTTCCTGGTTGACCAGCGGCCGCAGCACGACCCGCTCGATGGCGAAGGCCAGCCCGACCATCACCGCCGCTGTCAGGACCAGGGCGACGGGCACCGGCACGCCGTGCTCGAGCAAGCCCACCAGGGTGAGGGCGGCGAACAGGACCATGACGCCCTGGGCGAAGTTGAAGACGCCGGAGGCCTTGTAGATCAGCACGAACCCCAGTGCCACCAGGGAGTACATCAGCCCGGCCGCGACGCCCCCGAACAGGACCTCGACGAAGAACGCGGGCGACGAGGCGATGTCGCGGAAGGGACCGAGCAGGCCACTCACCAGGGCCTCCACGGTCAGGCCGGCCTCCGCTGCAAGGGCTCGGCGACGCCCAGGTAGGCGTCGATGACGGCCTGGTCCTTGCGGACCTGCTCCGCGGCGCCGTCGGCGATCTTGCGGCCGTAGTCGAGCACGACCACGTGGTCGCAGATGTCCATCACCACGCCCATGTCGTGCTCGATCAGCGCGATCGTGGTGCCGAACTCGCCGTTGACGTCGAGGATGAAGCGGCACATGTCTTCCTTCTCCTCGACGTTCATGCCCGCCATCGGCTCGTCCAGCAGGAGGAGCTGGGGCTCGGCCGCCAGCGCCCGGGCCAGCTCGACGCGCTTCTGCAGCCCGTAGGGCAGCCGCCCGGCCGGGGTCTTGCGGATCGCCTGGATCTCGAGGAAGTCGATAATCCGCTCGACGAAGGCCCGGTGCGCCAGCTCCTGGCGCCGGGCCGGCCCCCACCAGAGCGCCTGGAGGAGGAAGCTGCCGCGCATGGCCAGCGCCCGGCCCGTCATGATGTTGTCCAGGACGCTCATGCCCCGGAACAGCGCGACGTTCTGGAACGTGCGCGCGATGCCGAGCGCCGCCACCTCGGGGGGCCGCAGGCGCGTGCGGTCCTGGCCCGCGAAGCGGATGGCGCCCTCGAAGGGGTGGTAGAAGCCGCTGATGCAGTTGAGCAGGGTCGTCTTGCCGGCGCCGTTGGGCCCGATGATGGCGGCGATCTCGCCGCGTCCGACGCTCAGGGTGACGCGGTTCAGGGCGAGCAGGGCGCCGAACCGCACGCTGATGCCGTCGACGTCCAGCAGCGGTCCGGACCTCGCGGGGGCGGTCACCGCGCGGGCAGCTCCCGGATGGCCACCTCGGCCCGGACGGTGCCCGTGCGGCCGTCCTCGTAGGTCACCCGGGCCTCCACGGTCACCCGGTCACGGTCGGTGTAGAGCGCCTCGATGAGGGGCGCGTACTTCTGGGCCACGTAACCGCGGCGCACCTTGCGGGTGCGGGTGATCTCCTCGTCGTCGGGGTCCAGCTCCTTGTGCAGGATGAGGAACTTCCGCAGGCGCGCCCCGCGCAGGATCTCGTCCTCGAGCAGGCTGGCGTTCACGCGGGCGACCTCCTGCTGGATCAGGTCGTAGACCTCGGGCTTCTGGCTGAGGTCGGTGTAGCTCGTATAGGCAATCCCCCGCCGCTCCGCCCAGTTCCCCACCGCGCCCAGGTCGATGTTGATCAGGGCGGTCACGTAGGGTCGCCCCGGGCCGAGGGTGACCGCCTCCTTGACGTAGGGCGAGAACTTCAGCTTGTTCTCGAGGTACTTGGGCGCGAACATCGTGCCGTCCGCGAGGCGGCCCAGGTCGCGGGCGCGATCGATGATCTTGAGGTGGCCGGCGTGGTCCAGGAAGCCGGCGTCTCCCGAGCGGATCCAGCCGTCCTCCACCGTCTGGCGCGTGGCCTCCGCGTTCTTGAAGTAGCCCTGGAAGACACCCGGGCTGCGGAACAGCACCTCGCCGGTCTCCGAGATCCTGATCTCGACCTCGGGCATCGGCGTGCCGACCGTGTCGAGGCGGACGTCGCCGTCCTCCTGCACGGCGACGAAGACGCTGGCCTCGGTCATCCCGTAGAGCTGCTTGACGTTGATGCCCAGCGCGCGGAAGAAGACGAAGATCTCGGGCCCGATGGCCTCGCCGGCCGTGTAGGCGATGCGGATGCGGCGCATGCCGAGGTTGTCGCGCAGGGGCCCGCAGACCAGCAGGTGGCCGATCGGCGCCAGCAGGCGGGCCAGCCGCGGCAGGGGTTGACCGCCGAGCCGGCGGCGCTCGAGGTCCTGAGCCAGGCCCAGGAAGAAGTGCGTCAGCCGCCGCTTGGGCCAGGCGGCGTCCTCCAGCCGGACGAGGACGTTGGTCAGCAGGTTTTCCCAGATCCGCGGCGGCGCGAAGAAGTAGGTCGGCCCGATCTCCTTCAGGTCCGCCAGCACCGTCGCGGCGCTCTCCGGACAGTTGATGGCGAAACCCGCCACGATGGCCTGCGCATAGGACAGCATGTGATCGCCGACCCAGGCCATCGGCAGGTACGCCAGGGCCTCGTCGTCCGAGCGCAGCCCCTCGCGCTCGGCGGCGATGCGGGCCATCTCGATGAGGTTGCGATACGACAGCATGGCGCCCTTCGGCGTGCCCGTGGTCCCCGAGGTGTAGCAGATGACCGCGGTGTCCTCGCCGCCACCCCGGGCGACCTCGTCGTCGACGTAGGTCGGATGCCCCAGGGCGAACTTCTCGCCGCGCTCCTCGAGCTCCGCCAGGCTCAGCAGTCCGGGCTCCGAGTAGGTGCGCAGGCCGCGGGGGTCGTCGTAGACGATGACCTCCAGCCGCGGGCACTGCTGGCGGACGCGCAGCAGCTTGTCGACCTGCTCCTGGTCCTCGGCGACCGCGAAGCGCGCCTCGGCGTGGTCGACGATGTACGTCAGCTCCTTCTCGATCGAGTCCTGGTAGAGCGGCACCGGGACGCCGCCGAGCGCCTGCGTGGCGAGCACCGCCCAGTACAGCTCGGGCCGGTTGTCGCCGACCACCGCGGTCTTGTCGCCGCGGACGAACCCGAGGGAGGCCAGGCCCAGGGCGATGCGCCGGCTCCGCTCGTGATAGTCGCGCCACGTGTGAGCCTGCCAGATGCCGAGGTCCTTCTCGCGGACAGCGACGCGGCGGCCGAGGCGCTCGGCGTTGTGCCGGACGAGCTTCGGGAACGTGTCGAGCGACGAGGCCACGGTGCTCATCGTCAGTTTGTGAACCTCCGCACTACGCTGCGGCCGGGACTCCCGACTACGGCGGGCTCGCGAGTGGCGAGAGTGTAGCCAACAGGTCGGAGGCTGTCAAGGCAATTGGATCGGTATGACGGGAACTTACGAATGTCAGACCAGTGCCGGCACCTCCCACGTGCAGAGGGGGTCCTCACCGAGCGCGTCGCCCGTCGTCGCCCAGGCCCGGGCGCGCGAGCCGCCGCAGAGCGCGCGGTAGCCGCAGCGACCGCAGCGGCCCCGGAAGTGGTCGGACGCTCGCAGGGCCCGGAACGTGGCGTCGTTCCGGTAGATCCCGACCGGGTCGGTGTCCCGCACGTTGCCGGCGACGAGGGGCAGGAAGCCCGAGGGGGTGACGTCACCGTTGGCGCCGATGAACATGACACCGTTGCCGTCGCGGATGCCGAAGCTCCGGGCCAGCGGCGAGCGCCGGACGTCCTCGGGACTCGCCCCCTCCGCCCGCAGCCGGTCCAGCATCACGCGACGGAAGTGCGGCGCCTCGGTCGTGCTCACCGTGAAGCGCCACCGGCCGCGCTGTCGCGCGAGCCAGCCGAGGGTCGTCGCGGCCTCGCGGGCGCTTAGCGGGGTGAGCGCGCGGCCGCGTCCCACCGGGATCAGGAAGAACAGGCTCCAGCGGGCGGCGCCGAGCCGCTGGGCCACCTCGGCGATGGCCTCGAGGTCGGGCTCCGTCTCCCGCGTCACCAGCGTGTTGATCTGCAGCGGGATCCCGGCCGCCACGAGGTGGCAGGCGGCGGCCAGCGTCCAGCCGTAGCAGCCGAGGACACCCCGGACGGCGTCGTGGCGAGCCGCCATCGAGCCGTCGAGGCTGAGTGACACCGCCGACACCCCGGCCTCGCGCAGCGCCCGTGCCGCGCCGGAAGAGATCGCCAGGGTGGCGCTGGGGGCCAGCGCCACGTCCAGGCCGCGGCGCGCGCCCTCGCGGATCAGCTCGAGCAGGTCCGGGCGCTTGAGCGGATCGCCACCCGTGAAGACGACGTGGGGCGCCGGCGGACCCGACCGGGCGAGCGACTCCAGGACGTGCACGCACTCGGCGGTGGCCAGCTCGTCCGGCGCCCGCGAGGGCCGCGCCTCCGCGCGACAGTGCCGACACGCCAGGTCGCAGGCCCGGGTCAACTCCCAGTAGACGCGCCGGGGCGCCTGGTCGAACGTCAGGCCGCTCACGCCCGCCGTCCCAGCGGGACGACGTCGCGCCGGCCCGGCCCGACATAGAGCTGTCGCGGCCGGGCGATCTTCTGCTCGGGATCGCCGAGCATCTCCTTCCACTGGGCCAGCCAGCCGGCGGTGCGCGGGATGGCGAACATCACGGGGAACATCTCGACGGGCAGCCCGAGCGCCTCGTAGATCAGCCCGGAGTAGAAGTCCACGTTGGGGTAGAGCTTGCGGCTGACGAAGTACTCGTCCTGCAGCGCGATGCGCTCGAGCTCGAGGGCCACCGGCAGCAGGGGGCTCGGCCGGGTCAGCGCGAAGACCTCGTCGGCCATCCGCTTGATGATGCGCGCCCGCGGATCGTAGTTCTTGTAGACGCGGTGCCCGAAGCCCATGAGCCTGGCCTCGCCCGCCTTGACGCCCCGGATGAACTCCGGGATGCGCGAGGGCGAGCCGATCCGGCGCAGCATCCGCAGCACCGCCTCGTTGGCGCCCCCGTGCAGCGGGCCGTAGAGCGCCGCGCAGGCGGCCGCCACCGCCGAGTACGGATCGACGCCGGAGGAGGCCACGCTGCGCATCGCATTGGTCGAGCAGTTCTGCTCGTGGTCGGCGTGCAGGATGAACAGCACCTCGAGCGCCCGCTCGATGGCCGGCTCCGGCTTGTACTTCAGCTCGCTGCCCTTGAACAGCATGCCGAGGACGTTGCCGGTGTAGGTCAGGTCGTTGTCGGGCGGGACGTAGGGCTGCCCGAGCCGGTGCCGGAAGGCGTAGGCGGCCAGCGTGGGCACCTTGGCGATGAGCCGGTAGATCTGCAGGTCCCGGTGGCCGGGATCCTCGCTCACCCTGCCGTCCGGGTAGAAGGTGGAGAGCCCGGCCACCGAGGAGATGAGCATGCTCATCGTGTGCGCGTCGTGATGGAAGCCGTCCATGAACTTCTTGATGTTTTCGTGGACGCGGGTGTGGTGGGTGATCTGCCACGTCCACTGCTCCAGCGCCCGCCCGGTGGGCAGCTCCCCGTTGATCAGCAGGTAGGCGACCTCGAGGAACGTCGTCTGCTCGGCCAGCTGCTCGATCGGGTAGCCGCGATACCAGAGGACGCCGCGATCGCCGTCGATGCAGGTGATCGCGCTCCGGGTACAGGCGGTGTTGGTGAACGCGGGATCGTACGCGAGAAGGCCGAAGTCGTCGGGGCCGGTCCGGATCTGTCGCAGGTCCATCGCCCGGATCGCACCGTCGGTGATCGGCAGGTCGTGCGACTTCCCGGTCCGGTTGTCGCGGACGGTCAGGCTGTCGTGGCTCATCGGCTTCCCCTCCTGCGCCGAGCCTGCAGTGGCGGGTCTCCTGCCGCCGGAGCGTTCCGCGGCTGGCGGTGGCGCGCGTCGACCGGCGATTCGATTGCACGCTGCAACGAGGGTGCCGCGGCCAACCGCCTGAAAGAATGGATCTCGGCAACGGAAAGCCCGGACGCAGGGCGGACACGGCCGCCCCGCCCGGGGCAGCCCTGCCCCACGATGGTCCTTCGTTTCGGCTACTTCGTCTTCGTCAGCGTCCGGAGGTAGGCGACGAGATCGGCCATCTCCGCGCCGCTGAAGATGGGCCACGGACGCCGCTCGTGCGGCGGCCGCGGGTCGTCGATCAGGGAGTGCTTCCAGAGCCCCGCCAGCACGCCGGCCGGCGTGTCGAGCCCGGCCACGGTGGTGAGATCCGAGGCGACCTTTCCGCGCTCGCCGTAGAGCGCGTGGCAGTCCAGGCACCCCCGGTTGACGGCGGTGATGACGCCGCGCCGCGGGTCGCCAGATTGCTTGAAGTACTGCACGGAGTAGAGGTACGCGACGAGGTCGGCGAACTCGTCGGGCCGCAGCCGCGGAACGGCGTCGAGCCGGCTCTGCATGGCCCGCGTCATCAACGGCGCCTTGTTCCACATCGCGGCCGCGAAGTCGATCAGGCTGCCCTGCGCCCGGCGCTCGGCCAGGTCCGGCGGCGCCTCGTCGGTCCTCTCGCGCGACTGATGGCAGACGACGCAGCGCTTCTCGTAGAACACGCGGCGGCCGTCGAGCGGCCGCCCGGGCAGGACGTAGAGCTGGCCCCGGGCGGGCGTGGCGGAGGCCTGGTTGATGTAGGCGATCAGGTCGAGCAGCTCCGGGCCCGTGAACGTCGGACGCGGGATCTTGTGGGCCTCCATGGCCGCCGTCATCTGAGGCCCGTGGTTCCACATCGACGCGGCGAGCGCGATCGGCGAGGCGTACATCTTCACCTCGCCCAGGGGTGGGCCCACGCTGCCGCCGGATCCCCCGACGCGGTGGCAGGCGATGCACCGCTTCTCCGCGAACACGCGCTTGCCCACGGCCGGGCGTCCGGGCCGATCGAAGTAATCCAGGGTGAACAGGTACGCGGTGATGTCTCCGGCCTCGGTCGCGGTGAGCGGCGGGCGGGCGATGCCGAGCTCGCGCATGCGCCCGGCCATCCTCGGCGCGTGGTTCCAGAGGGCCGCCGCCAGGTCGAAGAACGTGCGCGGGCGCTCGGCCCGGCCGAGGTCGGGTCCGATCTTGCCGCCCACGCCCTTGATCGTGTGGCAGCGGAGGCAGCCCTTGTCGGCGAACAGGCGCTCGCCGGCGACGGGGTCGTGCTGGGAACTGAACAGCGGCTGGCCGTACACCACCGCGGGCATCGAGACGATCAGGAGCAGCGCGAGCAGTGCCGGCTTCACGGTGCCGTCATCCTAGCCGAGTCGACGGTGGCGGAACAAGGCCGGCGCCGGGAGACGAGCATCCCGGCGCCGGCGCGTGGGCTCACTCGAAGGTGAGCTTCAGGACGCCGGGGACGTACGCGTGCCGCACCTGCGCGTTGTCGAAGACGGCCACCCCGAACGCGTAGGACTTTTTGAGGTCGGTGAACTGGACGTCGACATCGCTGTTGGTCGCCAGCTTGCGCCAGAAGACCAGCGTCCACGTCCCGTCCTTCCAGGTCGACCGGCTGGAGATCTGCCCGCGGTCCCCCGTGAAGGGCGCGACCACGATGCCGGGGACCTCGTCACCGGCCTTGTACCTGGCGTCCTCGAATGGCTCCTTGTCGGCGTCGACGATCCAGTACGGGGGCGCCGGCTTGTTGCCCTTCAGGGCGAACCTGGGCCCGGTCTTGGCCTCGTTGACGTTGTCGACGTAGCCGCCACCGGCCTTCGGATCGGACTTGCGACCGGCCTCGGGAGCCCTGTCCTTATCGTACCGGGTGTCGTCGAGCCACTGGTCGTCGATCTGGCCGACCGAGCCGGTCCGCACGCTCTTCCAGTGCCAGATGTCGGCCTTCTCCCCGGCCGGCAGGTACTTGTTGCCGTAGGGCTTGCCCTCGCCGACGTGGCAGCCGGCCATGCAACCCTTCGCCTCGAACGACGGCGCATTGATGGCCCAGATCATCGCCATCTTGTCTTCGTAGTACGTGTTGTTGTCGCCGCCCTTGTCCGCGGCGTCCTTGAGCTGCTTCCAGGTGCCGTCCGGCTGCTTCACCCAGGGACTGCGGTGGAAGCTCTGGGTGGGATCCTTGTACTGCATGTGGAAGTACACCGTGTCGCCGGTGTGGACGGAGCGCAGCGTCACCTCGGTCGAGCCGCCCGGCAGGTTCTTGCCGCCCAGAGCCTTCGCGGACAGCGGCTGAGCCTTGCTCCAGGCGGCGTCGAGTGTCCCGTCGAGGGCCGGCTCCGCCTCCACCTTCTTGGCGACGAGCACGCCGCCGGGCTGCGCATCGATCGCGGGCGTGGCCAGCCCGATCGCCAGTCCCAGCACGACCGCGACCGCGGGAGCGAGCAGCGTCCACGAGCGCTTCATGAGGGGCTCCCATGGACCACCGCCTTCGGGCGATGGTCGTCTAGTGGTGATACGTCTGGTCGATCCTGGCGCGGATGTCGGCCACCGCCCACCCCGCTGCCACCATGCGAGACGCGTCCAGCGCCTCGTCCATGCAGACGATTCAGGTGGCGGCATGGCCGTCGGTGTAGCAGGACAGCAGGCTCACGTGACCGATGCCCTCGCAGTGGCAGTAGCAACGTAGCTGGTCCAGGACCTCGGGGATCTCCCGGGCCACCTCGTGGGCGCGCCGGGCCTTGCCCGTGTAGAGCGCAGGCTCGAGCGTCGGGCGCGTCTCGCGGCGGGTCGGCGACGGCCCCCCGGCGACCGGCTCGCCCCGAGGGGACTTCAGCCAGGCGAAGCCACCGCCGGTGAGCAGGATGGGTGCGACGGCCAGCGTCCACAACGCGCGGCGTCGGCATCGCGAGGGACCGGTCATCGATCGGTGCGATTCGGCCCTGTGTGTCATAGACGCCGAAGACCCGGCAAGCGTGGTGCCACATCCGATCCCGCCCAATCAGCGACGAAAGCGCCCGCGGCCGGCGCGAGTGCGGCGGAAGGGATGGGACATCCCTTCCGCGTACTGCGGCACGGATGTCCCGATCGGGGCCGGCGAGCCTACCTGGGCCTGGCGGCCGGACCGCGCGACAGCGACCCGAGATAGGCGGCGATGTCGGCGAGATCCTGGCCGCGGAGCACCGGCCAGGCGACCTCGGCCGCCTCGGCCCTGGCTTCCATGCGGGCGCCGTGGTTCCACATCGCGGCGATCAGCGTGGGCGGCGAGCCGACGACCGTCGAAGTCGCCAGGTCCGCTCCGGCCTTGCCGCCCTCGCCGCGGATGGAATGGCACGCGGTGCACCCGCGGTCGCGCACGAGCGCGCCACCCCGTGCCGCGCTGGCGCGCTGGTCGAAGTAGTGGGCGGTGAACAGGTAGGCGAGGACGTCGGCCATGTCCTGGCCGTTGAGCTTCGGCACCTCGAGGCCGCGCTCCTTCATCGTGGCCCACATCGTGGGGCCGTGATTCCACATGCGCGCGGCGAAGGCGGTGAGGCTGACGTGCTGACGCGCGGTGCCGAGATCCGGCCCGACGCGGCCGCCCTTGCCGTTCACGGCGTGGCAGGTCGCGCAGTGACGCTCGGCGAAGATCTTCTCCCCGCGCTCCGGCGTGCCCGGGATCACCTGCGCCGTCTCCCCTCCCGGGTCCTTGGCGACGCTGACGATGTAGGCGATCAGGTCGAGCAGCTCGCCCGGCTGCAGCGTGGGACGAGGAATTCCCCGGGCTTTCATCGCGGCCGCCATCTCGGGACCGTGACTCCACATCGCGGCCGCCACCAGCACCGGGGAGTTCGCGCGCTTCATCGCGTCCAGCGGCGGGCCTCCCGTGCCGCCGGCGCCGCCGACGCTGTGACACTGCGCGCAGCCCTTGGCCGAGAAGAGCGACTCACCGCGGCGCGGCGTGCCGAGCTCGTCGTAGTACTGCGCGGTGAAGACGAACGCCGCGAGGTCCGAGACCTCGCGGGCGGTCAGCGTCGGGCGGTCGATGCGCGCCGCCCGCATGCGCTCGCCCATGCGCGGCAGGTGGTTCCACATGGCGGCGCCCACGTCGTAGAAGCTCGTGCCCGTGGTGATCCGGCCGAGGTCCGGACCGGTGAGCGGCCCGTACCCCCGCAGCGCGTGGCACTGCCCACAGCCCTTCTTGCTGAAAACCTCCCAGCCGGCCAGCATGCCCCAGGCCGGCGCGAAGGGCTGGCTCGGCGATGCCGGCGTCGGCTGCGCCGACACCGGCATCGACAGCAGCGCGAGCCACAGCCCGATCGCCGCGCCCGCGGTGCACCTGATCGCTCGCCTCGTGGGCGACGGCCTCCCCACGAGGGGACGCCTTACTTCTGCTCCTTGCCTCCCGGATAGTCCTTGAGCCACTCGACGTTGATCTCCTTGGCGGCCTGCTTTTGCTTCTCGGCCGCCAGCCACCGCCCACGCTCGTTCAGGTCGTCGGGCTTGAAGTCTTCCTTCTTCGGCAGCTTCGACACGTGACAGTACTGGCAGTTCTGGGCGGGGAACCCGGCCTGCTTGGCCTTGGCCATCAGTGGAGCAGCCGCCGATGCCGGCGCCGCGACGGCCGCGAACACGAACGCCACGATCGAGACCGCGATGGCTCGTGGAAGCATGACCCCCTCCTGTGGTGTGGGCCAACGATGCGGCGGAGATCCTCGCCGAGTCAAGCTTTCGGTTGGGAGGAACGGGTACCAGAACCGGCCACGCCCCGGGGCGCGGGAGTCCCACCCGGGCTCCGGGACGGTGCCGCGTCCGCGCTCAAGTCCGCGCGGCTGCTCGACGAATCGTCCCTCGATCTGTCGCCGTGGGCTGGCGCTGCGCTTGCACCGCTCGCCGGACCACTGGAGGTGCCCGCATGTCCGAGAGGGGTCGGGCTCGCATCACCCTGGACGGCAACGAGGCGGTCGCACGAATCGCCTACAAGCTGAGCGACGTGATCGCGATCTACCCGATCACACCCTCGTCCACGATGGGCGAATGGGCCGACCAGTGGGCGGCCCAGGAGCAGCCCAACCTCTGGTCCGCGGTCCCCACCGTGGTGGAGCTGCAGAGCGAGGGCGGGGCGGCCGGCGCCCTGCACGGGGCGCTGCAGACGGGCGCGCTGGCGACGACGTTCACCGCCTCGCAGGGCCTGCTCCTCATGATTCCCAACATGTACAAGATCGCCGGCGAGCTGACGCCGGCGGTCTTCCACGTCGCGGCCCGCTCGCTCGCCACGCAGGCCCTGTCGATCTTCGGCGATCACAGCGACGTGATGGCGGCCCGGGCCACCGGCGTGGCCATGCTCGCGTCGGGATCGGTGCAGGAGGCCATGGACCTCGCGGCAGTGGCCCACGCGGCGACGCTGCGGGCCCGGGTGCCCTTCCTGCATTTCTTCGACGGCTTCCGGACATCGCACGAGGTCGCCAAGATCGAACCGGTCGACGACGCCGACCTCCGCGCGCTCGTGGACGACCGGCTGGTGCACGCGCACCGCGCCCGCGCGCTGTCGCCCGAGCACCCGGTGGTGCGGGGGACGGCGCAGAACCCCGACATCTACTTCCAGGCCCGGGAGGCCGCCAACCCCTACTACGTCGCGTGTCCGACGATCGTGCAGGACGTCATGGACGCGCTGGCGACGCGGACCGGTCGCGCCTACCACCTGGTCGACTACGCCGGCGCGCCCGACGCCGACCGCGTCGTCGTCATGATGGGCTCGGGGGCGGAGACCGCCGAGGAGACCGCCGCCTTCCTGAACGCGCGCGGCGAGCGGGTGGGCGTCCTCAAGGTACGGCTGTACCGCCCGTTCCCGGCGGCGGCCCTGGTGGCCGCCCTGCCGGTCACGGTGCGGGCGGTGGCCGTGCTCGATCGCACCAAGGAGCCCGGCAGCCCCGGGGAGCCGCTGTATCTCGACGTGCTGGCCGCCCTCGCCGAGGCGGGCCGACCGATGCCCACGATCGTGTGCGGCCGCTACGGGCTGTCCTCCAAGGAGTTCACGCCGGCGATGGCCCGGGCTGTCTTCGACGAGCTGCGCGGCGCGCGGCCGCGGACGCATTTCACGATCGGCATCCACGACGACGTCACCCACACGAGCCTGCCGTGGGATCCGGACTTCTCCATCGAGCAGCCCGACACGGTCCGCGCGGTGTTCTACGGCCTGGGCGCCGACGGCACCGTCGGCGCCAACAAGAACTCGATCAAGATCATCGGTGAGGACACCGACGCCCACGCCCAGGGCTACTTCGTCTACGACTCCAAGAAGTCCGGCTCGATGACCGTCTCCCATCTCCGCTTCGGGCCCCGCCCGATCCGGGCGCCGTACCTGATCACCCGGGCCAGCTTCGTGGCCTGCCACCAGTTCGCGTTCCTCGAGCGGCTGGACGTGCTGCGGGTGGCCGAGCCCGGCGCGGTGTTGCTGCTGAACAGCCCGCACGGGCCCGCCGAGGTCTGGGATCGCCTGCCCCGGCCGGTGCAGGCGCAGATCCTCGCCAAGGGCCTGCGCCTGTTCGTGATCGACGGCACGCGGGTGGCGCAGGAGGTCGGCATGGGCGGGCGCGTCAACACGATCATGCAGACCTGCTTCTTCGCGATCAGCGGCGTGCTGCCGCGCGAGGAGGCGGTCGCGGCGATCAAGCACGCCATCGAGAAGACGTACGGCCGGCGCGGCGAGCCCGTGGTCCGGAAGAACTTCGCCGCGGTCGACGCCGCCCTCGAGCACCTGCACGAGGTGCCCGTGCCCGATCGCGTGACCGCCACCGTGGAGCTCCGGCCGCCGGTGCCGCCGGAGGCGCCGGCCTTCGTGCGCGAGGTCACCGCGCGGATCATCGCCGGCGACGGCGACCTGGTGCCGGTCAGCGCGCTGCCGGCCGACGGCACCTATCCCAGCGGCACCGCGCGCTGGGAAAAGCGCAACATCGCGGCGGAGATCCCCGCCTGGGACGAGGGCCTCTGCATCCAGTGCGGCAAGTGCGTCCTCGTCTGCCCGCACGCGGTGATCCGGGCCAAGGTGTACGAGCCGGCCGCGCTGGCCGGCGCGCCGGCGTCCTTCAAGTCGGCTCCCGCGAAGTGGCGCGAGTTCGGCGAGGCGCGCTACACGCTGCAGGTCTCCCCCGAGGATTGCACCGGCTGCGGGCTGTGCGTCGAGGTCTGCCCGGCCAAGAGCAAGAGCGAGGTCCGCCACCGGGCCATCGACATGGTGCCCCAGCAGCCCCGCCACGACGCGGAGGTCGCGAACTGGGACTTCTTCCTGGGCCTGCCGGACGCGGCGCCGGGCCCCCTCAACGCCGGCCTGGTCAAGGACGTGCAGCTCCTGGAGCCGCTCTTCGAGTTCTCGGGGGCCTGCGCCGGCTGCGGCGAGACCCCGTACCTGAAGCTCCTGAGCCAGCTGTTCGGCGAGCGGGCGCTCGTCGCCAACGCGACGGGCTGCTCGTCGATCTACGGCGGCAGCCAGCCGACCACGCCGTGGGCGGTCAACGCGCGCGGGCGCGGTCCGGCCTGGGCGAACTCCCTCTTCGAGGACAACGCGGAGTTCGGCCTGGGCATGCGCGTGGCGCTCGACGCCCAGGCGGCCTGCGCCCGCCGGCTGGTGGCGCGGCTGGCCGACCGGCTCGGCCCGCTCGGCGACGCGCTGCTGGGGGCGGAGCAGTCGACCGAGGCCGGCGTGGCCGCCCAGCGCGAGCGCGTGAGCGCGCTCCGGTCGCGCCTGCGAGAGCTGGACGGCGCCGAGGCTCGCGAGCTGGCGAGCCTCGCCGACGTGCTGGTGGACAAGAGCGTGTGGATCGTGGGCGGGGACGGCTGGGCCTACGACATCGGCTTCGGTGGCCTCGACCACGTGCTGGCCTCGGGACGCAACGTCAACGTCCTCGTGCTGGACACCGAGGTGTACTCGAACACCGGGGGCCAGATGTCGAAGGCGACGCCCCGCGGCGCCGTCGCGAAGTTCGCGGCGGGCGGCAAGACCGGCGGCAAGAAGGACCTGGCGCTGATGGCGATGACCTACGGTCACGTGTACGTGGCCCGCGTGGCCATGGGCGGCAACGACGCCCACACGCTGCGCGCGTTCCGGGAGGCGGAGGCCTACCGCGGCCCCGCGCTGCTGATCGCCTACAGCCACTGCATCGCCCACGGCTTCGATCTCCGGCACGGCATGGACCAGCAGAGAGCGGCCGTGCAGTCCGGACACTGGCCGCTCTTCCGCTACGACCCGGCCCTGGCCGGCGAGGGCAAGCAGCCGCTGCAGCTCGACAGCAAGCCGCCGAGCCTGCCGCTCAAGTCCTATGCCTACAACGAGACGCGCTACACGATGCTGGCCCACAGCCACCCCGACACGGCGCGGCAGCTGCTGGCCGAAGCCCAGCGCGACGTGCTCGCGCGCTGGCGCCTGTACGAGCACTGGGCCTCGATGCCGGTCGACGCCGCGGCGCCGGCGGAGGAGCGGCCATGATCGACCTGTCGACCCGCTACCTGGGCCTGCGCCTCGCGAATCCCCTGGTGGCCTCGCCCTCGCCGCTCTGCGAGCGCCTGGACAACCTCCGGCGCATGGAGGACGCCGGCGCGGCGGCCGTGGTGCTCCACTCGCTGTTCGAGGAGCAGATCGACGTCGAGAGCCAGCACCTGGACCGCTACCTGTCCTACGGCAGCGAGAGCTACGCGGAGTCGATCAGCTACTTCCCCGACCTGCACGACTACAACCTCGGCCCCGACGGGTACCTCGAGCACGTCCGCCGCGCCAAGGCCGCCGTGGACATCCCCGTCATCGGCAGCCTCAACGGCGTGTCCACCGGGGGCTGGATCAACTTCGCGCGCAAGATCCAGCAGGCCGGCGCCGACGCGCTCGAGCTGAACATCTTCTACGTCCCCACCGATCCCGCCCTCACCGGACGGGAGGTCGAGCAGATGTACGTCGATCTGGTCCGCGACGTGCGGCGCAGCCTGTCAATCCCGGTGGCGGTGAAGCTGGGACACTCCTTCAGCGCGACCGCCAACGTGGCGCGGCGCCTGGACGAGGCCGGCGCCGACGCGCTCGTGCTGTTCAACCGCTTCTACCTGCCCGACTTCGACCTCGACCGGCTCGACGTCGTGCCGACGCTGACGCTGTCGAACCCCTCGGAGCTCCTGGTGCGTCTGCACTGGACGGCCATCCTCTACGGCCACGTGGACGCCGACATCGCCGTCACCGGCGGCGTCCACGGCCCGGAGGACGTGCTGAAGGCGATGATGGCGGGCGCGCGCGTGGCCATGATGACCTCGGCGCTGCTCACGCGGGGCATCGATCACCTGTCCCGGGTGCGGGCCGGGTTGCTCGACTGGATGGAGGCCCGCGAGTACGCCTCGATCGCGCAGATGCAGGGCAGCATGAGCTATCGCTCGGTGGGCGAGCCGGCGGCGTTCGAGCGCGCGAACTACATGAAGGTGCTCAGCTCGTACGCGCTTCGCCACCCGCCGCGCGGGCCGGGACGCTGACCGACCCCGAGCGCGGCGCTACCCCAGACGGCGCTCGAGCAGCGGCAGCAGGAAGTAGACGACGAAGGCGGCGGCGGCGAGGTAGAGCATCCAGTGCACGCGACGGCCGCGGCGGTCGAGGAGGCCGATGACGACGTAGGTCACGAACCCGGCGCCGATGCCGTTGGTGATCGACCACGTGAACGGCATCACCAGCATGGTGACGAAGGCCGGCACCGCCTCGCCGGCGTCGTCCCAGTCGATCTCGCGGGCGACACTCATCATGTAGAACCCGACGATGATGAGCGCGGGCGCCGTGGCCTGGGCGGGGATCACGCTGGCCAGGGGTGAGAACCACATGGCGACCAGGAACAGGACGCCGGTCACCACGGTGACGAGCCCGGTCCGTCCGCCCTCGGTCACGCCGGCCGCGCTCTCGATGTAGGTCGTGTTGCTGCTGCTGTTGGCCAGCCCGCCCGCCACCGCCCCCAGCGAGTCGATCAGCAGCACGCGGTTGGCGCCCGGCAGGCGGCCCTGCGCGTCCAGGAAGCCGCCCTTGCCCCCGACGCCGATGATGGTCCCCATCGTGTCGAAGAAGTCGCTCAGCATGATCGAGAACGTCGTTAGGATCGTGCTGACGACGCCCAGGCGCGCGATCACGCCGAAGTCGAGCCGGCCGAAGGTCGAGAAGTCGGGCGCCTGGACGATGGCCGAGGGCAGCTGGCCCGCGCCCGGCGTCGCGAACCCCTTCCAGCCGGCCAGCCACCCGTTGAGGACGACGGCGACGACCGTGGTCAGCACGATGCCGAGCAGCAGGCCACCCCGCACGCGCCGCGCCGTGAACCACGCGGTCAGGGCGAACCCCACCACGAACACGACGATCGGCAGCCCGTCGAACCGCCCGAGCCCGACCGGCAACGGTCCGGCCGCCGGCTTGACGACGACGCCGGCCGTGAAGAAGCCGATGAAGGCGATGAACAGCCCGATGCCCACGCTGATCGCGCGCTTGAGGGCGATCGGCACCGCCTCCAGCATCGCCTCGCGGAAGCGCGTGAGCACCAGCAGCATGATGACCACGCCCTCCAGGAGCACGATCGTCATCGCCTGCGGCCAGGTGAGCCCGCGGCCCGCCACCAGCTCGAAGGCGACCACCGCGTTGAGGCCCATCCCGGGCGCCAGGGCCAGCGGATAGTTGGTGAACCAGCCCATGCCGATCGACAGCAGCCCCGCCGTCAGGCAGGTGACCGTGAGGGTCGGCGCGAACGGCAGCCCCCGGCCCTCGAGCCCGGGCACGCCGACGTAGCCGAGGACGATCGGGTTCACGAAGATGATGTAGGCCATGACCATGAACGTGGTCACGCCGGCGCGCACCTCGGTGCCGACGTCGGTGGCGCGCTCGCGCAGCCGGAACCACCGTTCGAGCGTCGTCTCGCCCATCGCTCAGGCGCCCTCCCGGGCTCGCTCGCGCAGCAGGAACTTCTGGATCTTGCCGGTCGACGTCTTGGGCAGCGGCCCGAAGACCACGTGACGCGGCACCTTGTAGCGGGCGATGGTCTCGCGCAGGAACGACACGATGTCCTCGGCGGTGGCGCTGGCGCCGGGCTTGAGCGTCACGAAGGCGCAGGGCGTCTCGCCCCAGTGCGGATCCGGGCGGGCGACGACCGCCGCCTCCATCACCGCCGGGTGCCGGTACAGGGCCTCCTCGACCTCCAGCGAGGAGATGTTCTCGCCTCCGGAGATGATGACGTCCTTGCTGCGGTCCTTGATCTCGATGTAGCCGTCGGCGTGCCAGACGGCGAGATCGCCGGTGTGAAACCAGCCCTCCGCGAAGGCCGCGCCGGTCGCCCGCGGGTTCTTCAGATACCCCTTCATCAGGGTGTTGCCGCGGAGCATGACCTCGCCCATCGTGGTCCCGTCGCGCGGCACCGGCTGCAGGGTGGCCGGGTCGGCGACCATGAGGCCGTCGGCGGTCGGATAGCCGACGCCCTGTCGCGCCATCTGGGCCGCGCGCTCGCCCAGCGGCAGCGCCCCCCACTCCTCCTGCCAGGCGCAGAACGTGGCGGGGCCGTACGACTCGGTGAGGCCATAGAGATGGGTGACCCGGAAGCCCATGGCCTCCATCGCGGCGATGACCGTCGACGGCGGGGCGGCGCCGCCGGTCGCGATCTCCACGGTGTGGTCGAAGCGCCGCTTCACCTCCTCGGGGGCGTGGACGAGCATGGTCATCACCACGGGGGCGCCGCACATGTGCGTCACCCGGTGGCGGGCGATGGCCGGGAAGATCAGCGCCGGGTCCACGCGGCGCAGGCACACGTGGGTGCCGCCGACCGCGGTCACCGCCCACGTGTAGGTCCAGCCGCTGCAGTGGAACATCGGCAAGGTCCACAGGTAGACCGTGGCCGGCGACAGGCCGAACGTCAGCGCATTGCCGAGCGCGTTCAAGTAGGCACCGCGATGGTGGTAGACGACGCCCTTGGGGTCGCCGGTGGTGCCGGAGGTGTAGAGTAGGCAGATCGCCTGCCACTCGTCCGCGGGCGGGGTCCAGGCGTGGGCGGGGTCGCCCTCGTCGAGCAGGGCCTCGTAGTCCTTCTCGCCCAGCAGCCGGCCGCCCTCGTGGAGGGGATCGTCGACGTCGATGACCGGGATCCGGCGGCCGAGCCGTCCGAGCGCGTCCGCGACGGTGCTCGAGAACTCGCGGTCGGTGATCAGCAGCCGGGCCTCGCCGTGCTCGAGGATGAACGCGATCGTGCGCGCGTCGAGCCGGTAGTTGAGGGCGTTGAGGACGGCGCCGGCCATGGGGACGCCGTAGTGGGCCTCCAGCATGGCGGGGACGTTGGGCGCCATGACCGCCACGGTGTCGCCCGGCCCGATACCCCGCCGGGACAGGGCCGAGGCCAGCCGCCGGGCCCGGGCGTAGAACTCGGCGTACGTGAACACGCGGTCGCCGTGGATCACCGCCGGCTTGCCCGCGTACACGCCGGCTGCCCAGCGCAGGAAGGACAGCGGCGTCAGCGGCGTCCAGTTCGCGCCGCTGCGATCGAGATCCCGGTCGAAGATGCCCGTCACCGGTCGCTCCTCACAGCGGCCGCTTGAGGAGGCGGCCGAGCTCGCCGACGACGCCGCGGCGGAAGACGAGGACGCACACCACGAAGATGGCGCCCTGCACCATCGTGATCCACGCCCCGAGCGTCGACAGGTAGTTCTCGAGACCGATCAGGATGAAGGCGCCCACCACGGGGCCGAAGACCGTGCCGAGGCCGCCCAGCAGCGTCATCAGCACGACCTCTCCCGACATCGTCCAGTGCACGTCGGTCAGCGAGGCGAGCTGGAACACCAGCGCCTTGGTGGCGCCGGCCAGGCCCGCCAGCGTCGCCGACAGCACGAAGGCGATCAGCTTGTAGTGCTCGGCGCGATAGCCGAGCGAGACGGCCCGCACCTCGTTCTCGCGGATGGCCTTGAGCACCTGGCCGAACGGCGAGTGGATGGCCCGGTAGACGACCAGGAAGCCGAGCAGGAAGACGGCGAGGACGGTGAAGTACATCGCGTGGGTGTCCCGGAGGTCGGCCAGACCCAGCAGGGTCCCCCGCGGCACGGCCTGGATGCCGTCCTCGCCGCCCGTGAACTTCGCCTGCAGGGAGAAGAAGAACAGCATCTGGGCGAAGGCCAGCGTGATGTTGGCGAAGTAGATCCCCCGGCTGCGGATGGTGAGCGCGCCGATGGCGACGCCGAGCGCCGCCGCCACCAGGGTGCCGAACAGGATGGCCGCCTCCGGCGGGAAGGCCCACACCTTGGCGGCGTGCGCCGAGGCGTAGCCGGCGCCGCCCAGGAAGGCGGCGTGACCGAAGGACAGCAGGCCCACGTAGCCGAGCAGCAGGTTGAAGGCGCAGGCGAACAGGGCGAAGCACAGCGCCTTCATGAGGAACACCGGGTACACGAAGAACGGGGCCGCCACCAGCAGCACGACCATGGCGGCGAAGGCGATCGACAGGCTCTTCTCGGAGGCGGCCGCGCCGGCGTGCTCGCCGACCCTCTCGGGAACGCGCGCCGGCAGCGCCGGCGCGCGGACGCCGGGGTCGGGGTGCGGGGGCCGGCTCACGCCGATCGTCCGAAGAGGCCGGCCGGTCGAACCAGGAGCACCAGCGCCATGATGACGAAGATGACGGTGTTGGAGGCCTCGGGGTAGAAGACCTTGGTGAAGCCCTCCACGATGCCCAGGGTGAAGCCGGTCAGGATGGAGCCCAGGATGGAGCCCAGCCCGCCGATGACGACCACGGCGAACACGACGATGATCAGGTCGGCGCCCATCAGCGGGTTGACCTGGTAGATCGGCGCCGCCAGCACCCCGGCCAGCGCGGCCAGACCCACCCCGAAGCCGTAGGTGAGCGTGATCATGCGGGGCACGTTGATGCCGAAGGCCTGCACGAGCGCGGGGTTCTCGGTGGCGGCGCGCAGGTAGGAGCCGAGCCTGGTTCGCTCGATCACGTACCACGTGACCAGACAGACCGCGAGCGAGAACACCACCACCCACGCGCGGTAGTTCGGCAAGAACATGAAGCCGAGGTCGTGGCCGCCGGCGAGCGCGGCCGGGATGCCGTACGGCAGTCCCGAGGAGCCGTACTGGTGCCGGAAGAACCCCTGGAGCACGAGGGCGACGCCGAAGGTCAGCAGGAGCCCGTAGAGGTGGTCCAGGTGGTAGAGGGGCTTGAGCATGGCGCGCTCGATGGCGATGCCGATCGCGCCGACCACGATCGGCGCGATCAGCAACGACCACCAGTAGCCCAGGCCCGCCCACTGCAGGCAGAAGTAGGCGACGAAGGCGCCCATCATGTACTGGGCGCCGTGGGCGAAGTTGATGATGTTGAGCAGGCCGAAGATCACCGACAGCCCGAGGCTCAGCAGCGCGTAGAAGGCGCCGTTGATCAGCCCGATGAGGAGCTGACCGAACAGGGCCTGGGTCGGCACGCCGAAGAGGCTCACCCCGGACCCCCGGCGGCGGTCGCTACTTCTTCACCAGCGGGCAGTCGCCCTGGTCGAGCGGACGGAAGGCCTGCTCGGCCGGGATGGTCGCGCGGATCTTGTAGTAGTCCCAGGGGTACTTCGACTCCGACGGCTTCTTCACTTCCACCAGGTAGGCCGGATGGATCTTGCGGCCGTCGGCGCGGATCGTGCCCTTGCCGAACAGCGGGTCGTCGGTCGGCGTCTCCTTCATGCGGGCGATGACCTTGGTGCCGTCGTCGCTCTTGAGGGCCTCGACCGCCTTGAGATAGTGCAGCGTGCCGGCGTAGACGCCGGCGTGGATCATCGTGGGATGGATGCCGCGGTTGCGCTCGGCGAACCGCTTGGCGAACGCGCGGGTCTTGTCGTTCATGTCCCAGTAGAACGTCTCGGTGAAGGTCAGGCCCTGGGCCTTCTCCAGTCCCAGCGCGTGGACGTCGGTGAGGAACACCAGCAGGCCGGCGAACGTCTGCCCGCCCTTGGTGATGCCGAACTCGGCCCCCTGCTTGATGGCGTTGGTGGTGTCGCCGCCCGCGTTGGCCAGCCCGATGATCTTGGCCTTGGAGGCCTGGGCCTGCAGCAGGAACGACGAGAAGTCCTGGGTGTTCAGCGGGTGGCGGACCTTGCCCAGCACCTTGCCGCCGTTCTTGAGCACGACGGCCTCGACGTCGCGCTCGAGGGCGTGGCCGAACGCGTAGTCGGCGGTGATGAAGAACCAGGTGTCGCCGCCGGTCTTCACGACCGCGTTGGCGGTGCCGTTGGCCAGCGCCCAGGTGTCGTAGGTCCAGTGCACGGTGTTGGGCGAGCAGGCCTTGCCGGTCAGGTCGGACGACGCCGCCGACGACACGATGAACGCCTTGCCCTTGTCGCGCGTGATCTGGTTGACGGCCAGGGCGACGCCGGAGTTGGGGACGTCCATGATCATGTCGACCTTGTCGGCGTCGTACCACTGGCGGGCGACCTGCGAGCCGACGTCGGGCTTGTTCTGGTGGTCGGCGGAGACGATCTCGACCTTCAGCCCCTTCTTGTCGGCGCCGTAGTCTTCCACGGCCAGGCGGGCGGCGACCACCGAGCCCTGCCCGGCCAGGTCGGCGTACAGGCTCGACTGGTCGTTCAGGACGCCGATCTTGACGACACCGTCGGAGATCTGGGCGGCGGCCGGGAGCGCCGCCGTCACCACCGCCGCCACCACGAGGACGAGCGCGCGAGAGATCATCATGAAGTCAGCTCCTTGGTGTGAGGATGGGTGGCCGGGCGCACGACGCGGGCGGCTCCACTAGACCCCCAGGTACTCGTGCAGCTTGTCGGCGCTCTCGCCCAGCCGGGCGTTCGGGATGAGGTCCACGACCCGGCCGTGCTCGACGATGTAGTGACGGTCGGCCACGGTGGCGGCGAAGTGGAAGTTCTGCTCGACCAGCAGGATCGTGAAGCCCTCGGCCTTGAGTCGCGCGATCGTGCGGCCGATCTGCTGCACGATCACCGGCGCCAGCCCCTCGGTCGGCTCGTCGAGCAGGAGGAGCCGGGCCCCGGTTCTCAGGATCCGGCCGATGGCCAGCATCTGCTGCTCGCCGCCCGAGAGGCGGGCGCCGGGGCTGCGCAGCCGCTCGCGCAGGTTGGGGAACAGGTCGAAGATCGCCTCCCGCGTCAGCCCACCGGGCTGCACGCGCGGCGGCAGCATCAGGTTCTCGTCGACGTCGAGGCTGGCGAAGATGCCGCGCTCCTCCGGGCAGAAGGCGATCCCGAGCCGGGCCACCACGTTCGACGGCAGGCGGATCAGCTCGACGGAACCCAGGCGCACCGAGCCCGCGCGCCGACGCACGATGCCCATGATCGCCTTCAGGGTGGTCGTCTTGCCGGCCCCGTTGCGTCCGAGCAGTGTCACGACCTCGCCCGGGCGGACGTCGAAGTCGACCCCGTGCAGGACGTGGGACTCGCCATACCACGCGTGCAGGTCGCGGACCGCCAGCAGCGGCTCAGCCACCGGGCGTCCCCATGTAGGCCTGGATCACCTGGGGGTTCCGGGAGACGCTCCGGTAGTCTCCCTCCGCCAGCACCTCGCCGCGCGCCAGCACGGTGATCGTGTCCGACAGGTGCTCGACGACACCGAGGTTGTGCTCCACCATCAGCACGGTCCGGTTGCGCGCCACCTGCTTGATCAGCGCCGAGATCCGGCCGACGTCCTCGTGGGCCATGCCGGCAGTCGGCTCGTCGAGCAGCATCATCTGCGGGTCGAGGGCCAGCGTGGTGGCGATCTCCAGCGCGCGCTTGCCGCCGTAGGAGAGCTCGACGGCCGGCGTGCGCGCGAAGCCATTGAGGCCGACGGCGTCGATCAGCTCCCCGGCCCGTCCGTTCATCGCGTCCAGCGCGCGCTCGGACCGCCAGAAGTCGAACGAGCGCCCGCGCCGCCGCTGCAGCGCCAGCCGCACGTTCTCGAGCACCGTCAGGTGGGGAAAGACGGCGGAGATCTGGAACGAGCGCACCAGGCCCAGGCGGGCGATGTCGGCGGGGTGGCTGCCGGTGATGTCGCGTCCGTCGAAGAGGATGCGCCCGGCCGTGGGGGCCAGGAAGTGGGTGAGCAGGTTGAAGCAGGTGGTCTTGCCGGCGCCGTTGGGCCCGATCAGCGCGTGGATGGTCGAGCGACGCACGCGCAGGTTCACGTCCTTGACCGCGACGAAGCCGCGGAACTCCTTGGTGAGGCCGCGCGTCTCCAGGATGACGTCCACGGTATCGGCGCCCTCGCCCGGCTCAGAGCGCGGGCGGCCCGATCCAGGCGTGGAGTGGCTCCGCCCGCCCGGTCATGAACGCGCTGGCTGCGACCGGTCCGGCGCGGGCCGCGGCTGGAAGACGGCCTCGCGTCGTTCCTGCCAGGCCCGGTTGGCCTCGACGGTCTCCCACGACGCCATGCAGTCGCGCTGGGCAGCCAGTACGTCCTCGATCGCCGAGCGCGGATCGCGATGGAACGAGTCGTGGAGCAGCCGCTTGATGTGAGCGTTGGCGGTCGGGGCCTGGTGACGCAACCGCTCCAGCAGGCGCGCCAGGGTAGGCTCGAGCTCGGCCGGCGGACAGACCCAGTTGACCAGCCCCATGGCCAGGGCCGCCGCCGGCGCCACGTCCTCGTTGAAGAGCGCCAGCTCCTTGGCCCGGCCGAGGCCCACCACGCGGGCCAGGCGCAGGACGGCGCCATCGGGGATGATGCCGTGGCGGGACGCGCCCAGCCCGAGCACCGCGTCGGCGGCGACCAGCCGCGCGTCACAGGCGAGGGCCAGCTGCAGGCCACCGCCGATCGAGTAGCCGTGCAGCACGGCCAGCGAGACCTTCGGCATGTCCTCCAGGCAGTTCAGCGCGCGGATCCAGTGGCGGTAGAATGGCTCGCCGATCGCGCCGGTCGCCAGCGCGGTGCGGTCCATGCCCGAGCAGAAGGCCCGGCCGCTGCCGCGCACCACCACCGCGAACACGTCGGCATCGGCGGCGGCGGTCTCGGCGTGATCGGCCAGCGCGGCGGCCAGCCCGGTGTCGAGCGCGTTGAGCACGGAGGGCCGGTCGAGCGTGATCCACGCGACCCCCTCGGCGCACCGATAGGTCACCGGTGACCGGGTCACCGTCGATTGTGAAGGGCGCCGCGGTGGTTGTAGGATCGCGTGTGTCGGCCGTGGCTCATCGAGGGTGCGGCCTAACGTATGGAATAAACGGACCGATGTCAAGCGACGCGCCCCCGCGCGCGCCTCAAGGAGAGCCTGGCATGCCCTCGATCAGCCGGCGTCACTTCCTCGCCACCGCGTCGAGCGCGCTCGCGGCCGGTAGCCTCCCCGTCGTCGTGCGGGCCCAGACGTCGGTGAAGATCGGCACCGCCGTGCTCGGGGACTATGCCCTGGCCGGACCATTCATCGTCGCCGTCGAGAAAGGCATGTTCCGCACCGAGAACCTCAACGTCGAGTTCGTGCCGTTCCGCGGCGGCCCCAATCTCGTGAAGGCGGTGATCGCCGGCGAGGTGCTCCTGGGAGCCGCCGGCAGCACCGACATCCTGGTGTTCCGCGAGGCGGGGATGCCGCTCAAGATGGTCGCCACGCACACCGAGGGCAACCACTTCACCTTCAACGTGGCCCCCGACGTCCGGGCGATCGGCGACCTCAAGGGCAAGGCGATCGGCGTGACCTCGGCCGGCGCCACCACCTGGGTGTTCGCGCGCATGGTGGCCAAGCAGCAGGGCTGGGATCCGGACAAGGATGTGAAGATCGTCGGGCTCGGCGGGCTCGACGCCCAGCTCGCCGCCCTGGCCCGCAAGGAGATCCACGCCTTCGTGTGGGGCGACGGCGGGGCCGTCACCCAGCTGGCCGGCAAGTCGAAGGTGCTCATGCGGCTGGACAAGGTGACCGCGCGCTGGATCAGCCAGATCCAGTACGTCTCGGAGGACGGGATCAAGAAGCAGGGCGACGACATCCGCAAGGTGATGAAGGGCCTCTTCGCGGCCATCCGCTACATGAACGACCAGACCGCCGACGCCGCCGAGATCGTCGCCAAGAAGATCGGCTGGAGCCCGGAGGCCGTGCTGGGCGCCCAGAAGATCTCCGGCAGCCTCATGTCGCACGACGGCACCATCAGCCTGGAGGCGCTGCGCTCCATGCAGGACACGCTGCTCGAGCACGGCGTGATCAAGAAACGGCTGCCCATCGAGGAGCACGTCGCGCGGGACTTCACGCCCGTGAAGGTCTGATGCCAGGCCGGGCGTGGGTGCTGGCCGCGCTGCTGTCGCTGGCGGCGCCGGGCGCCGCCCACGCCCAGCTCTTCCTCGCCTCCCGGCCCGACCCGGCCTTCGCGATCGGCCCGCTGTTCATCCAGGCCTCGGTGACTCCCGCGCTGGGCAACGTCGTGGTCGACGTCCTCTTCTCGGTCGACGTGCCGGCCAGCCGTAGCGGGGCCGACATCGAGCAGGATCTCTTGCTGCTGTGGCCGAGCGCCGTCGTGCCCGACCCGAACGTCGGCAAGCCCGATCCCGGGCTCGAGCGCTACCTCGGCGAGCGCGGCTTCTCTGTCATCGAGAGCGGGCGCCTGCCCCTAGCCGCGCGCAACCTCTATCGCAACACCGACGGCGCCGGCGCCGCCGAGCCGATCGCCGGCGGGGCGCCGTTCGCCACCTTCGTGCGGGACGTCGGCCCGCTCGGCCTCTCGTCACCGGCCACCTGGGTACGGATCCCGTGGAACCCGCGGTTCGCCAACAAGGTGTACCTCATCGAGCTGCGCCTGACGACCCGCGGGCTGGTGAAGGACAAGCCGGCCACGTGGGTCGAGCGGACGTTCTGGGGCGCCCGGCACCGGCTGTCGCTGTCCTTCAACGAGACGCGCCACCGGGCGGTGTTCCCGCTGTACTTCCAGAACCGGGACCGCGTGGTCCGTCTGGGCGACGATCCGGCCCAGCTCATCGTCAACTTCGCCGACGCCGACCACCTGAAGGTCGACGAGATGTCGCCCCAGTCGGCCCGGCGCCAGCTGAGCGAGACCCTGGAGAGCACCGACACGATCTCGCTGTTCCTCGACCGCTCGGAAGGGATCACGCCCCAGGTGCTGAGCGTGCAGTTCGGCTACTTCACGGGGCTCCAGTCGTGGGCGCCCGTGCTGATCCCCACCCTGTTCTTCGTGCTCGGCAACGTGGCCGGCGTGCTCGTGCGCAACGTGGCCGAGCGCCTCGGCAAGCGATGGGCGGGCCGGGTGCTGTTCTGGCGGGCCAGTGGCGAGCGGCAGATCCGGCAGCAGGGCACGGTGCTCGATCCGGCGACGCTGCAGCAGATCGTGCCGGGCGTGACGACGGCGGAGGAGGTGCTGCGGCTGTGCGGCCCGGACGCCGAGGAGCAGTCACGCCTCACGTCGCCGGAGCGACGGCGGCTCGTCTACCGCGGGCGGCGTGTCGTGCCCCGGCGGCGACGCGCCTTCGGCTGGCTGGCCACCGTTGCGCACTGGGACGTGGAGCGACACGAGGTGGACATCGAGCTGGAGCGGAACGTCGTGCGGGACGTCCAGGCCCGGGTGACGCGCTCGCGGCTCAGCGCTCCCGAGACGACCTGACGTCGGCGGCCGGGTCCGGCAGGCGCATCACGACGTAGGGGTTCAGCGTGATGTGCTCGCAGCAGGTGTAGCAGTAGAAGTCCAGCTCGACCCCGGCCCGGCCTCCCATGAACTCCATGCGGCGGGCGCATCGCGTGTGGTGGAGCGAGCCGTCCGGAGCCCGGTGCACGGTGGTCACGGGCGGCATGCCGGACCGCTCCGTGGTGCCCGTCTTGTTCATCGGTACGGTGGCCATCTCATCCTCCGGACGTCACGACCCCGAGGCCCCCGCGCCTCGTCACGACTACCTCCACAACCACATGTAGCAGAGGCCCAGGCCTCCGCCCCAGAGCGCGAAGAGCACCGAGAGATACCCGGCCAGCTCGATCCACGTCAGCATCGGACAACGCATCGAGCAAGGGGCGTTCCACGGCCCCGGGCCGGACCTCGCGCGTCATTTCGCGGAGATACGCCGCGGCGCCCGGCGGGATGGTGGTCAATGTCGGCGCGGGCCGGCAACAACCTCCGGCCAGGAACTAGCCGCCGGGAGGGGGCATCAGCGACGCCAGTGAGACAGTCGCTCGTTGAGCGCGTCGAGGGCGAGCACGATCGCGATGGAGGCCGCCGAGACGAGGGCCGTGGCCGCGAACAGCTCCGGGGCCTGGAAGCCGTTGGCCAGCGAGCTGAGCACGTGGCCCATGCCCCGCACGCCGGCGAACATCTCGACGACGAGCACGCCGAGCAGGCAGAAGACGATCCCGAGTCGCATGCCGGCCAGCACGGTCGGCACGACGGCGGGCAGCACGACCCTCCAGTAGAGCTGCCAGGGGGTCGCGCCGAAGGCGCGGGCCACGGAGATCAGCGTGCGGTCGACGTCGCGCACCCCGCCGGCCACCAGCACCAGGATCGGGAACAGGCCGTGGATCGTGCCGTAGACGATGGCGGGCGCCGTCCCGAAGCCGAGGAGCAGCATGATCCACGGCAGCACCAGGATCTTCGGCATGCCGTAGAGCGCGACGACGAACGGATGCAGCACCTGGCGCAGGACCGGCACCGAGCCCAGCACGAAGCCCAGCGCCACGCCGCCGACGACCGACATCGCGTAGGCGACGGCCGTCTTGAGCAGGGTGTCGGCGAGCCCGGCCAGCGCGCCGCGCGCGATGCGGCCGAGGGCGCCGGCCACCGCGCTCGGCGCCGGCACGAACAGCGGGTCGACCCAGCCGGCCCGGGCGACACCCTCCCAGGCCCCGAGCAGCGCGAGCAGGCTGACCGCCTGCAGCAGCCGCGCGCGCGTCCGCGCGCTCGTCGCCGGCGGCACGGCTACGCGCTCCACCGCTGGGCGCGGCGCTCGACGACGCTGGCGATCGCGTCGATGCCGACGATGAGGACGAGGGTGACACAGACGAGGGCCACGTAGTCCGGGGTGCGGAACAGACCGTAGGCGTGGTTGATGAGCGAGCCCATCCCCGCCTTGGAGCCGAGGATCTCGCCGACGATGACGCCGACGACCGCCAGCGCCAGGCCCGTGCGCAGCCCCCCGACGAGCGTGAACAGCATGGCCGGGATCATCACCTTCACGAAGACCACGGGTGGCCGGGCGCCGAACGCCCGGGCCACGGCGATCAGCTGCGGGTTGACCTGGCGGATGCCGGCCAGCACGGCCAGGGTGATCGGAAAGAACCCCAGCAGGAAGCCGAAGGCGACCTTGGAGGCGGCGTCGAGCCCGAAGAACAGCATCAGCGACGGATACCAGACGACCGCCGGGACCGCGTAGAGGGCGGCCACGATCGGCCCGAACGCCCGCCCGGCGAGCCGGTTCAGGCCCAGCGCCGCCCCGACCGCGAGCCCGGCCACGATCGCCAGCGCGTACGCCAGCACGATCTCGCGCAGCGTCAGCAGCAGGCTCTCCGGCAGCTCCGGGTACGACTGCAGGCTCAGCAACCGCACCAGCGCGGGCACCACCGCCGACGGCGGCACGTACAGCAGCGGGTTGGCGACGCCCGCTCCCACCTCCCACGCCGCCAGCGCCCCGACGAGCACGACCAGCCGGCCCAGCAGCACCCGCACGAGTCAGACCGCCGCGGCGGCGGGCACGTCAGGCCTCGCCCATGGCGCGCAGGGACTCGTCGCGGATCTCGCTCCACAGCTTGGCGCGCAGGGCGACCAGCTCCGGGGACTCCATCGACCGGGGATGGGGCAGCGGCAGCTCGAGCACGCTCTTGACTCGCCCGGGACGCGCGGTCATCACCACGACCCGTGTCGACAGGGCCAGCGCCTCGTGCAGGCTGTGGGTGACGAAGACGACCGTCTTGCGCGTGCGGCGCCAGATGTCGAGGAGCCACTCACCCATGAGCAGGCGCGTCTGCTCGTCGAGCGCGCCGAAGGGCTCGTCCATGAGGACGATCGGCGTGTCGATGGCGAGCGCGCGGCCGATGGCCACGCGCTGACGCATGCCGCCCGACAGCTCGCGCGGGTAACGGGCGCCGAACTCGCGCAGCCCCAGCGGCCCCAGCAGGTCGGCGGCCACCGCCCGACGCTTCTCCCGGGACACCCCCTGCAGCTCGAGGCCGAACTCGATGTTCGCGAGCGCGGTCCGCCAGGGGAACAGGCCGGGGTCCTGGAACACCGTGGCCACGTGCCGGGGGTCGGGGCCGGTGACCGGGCGGCCGTCGACGAGGACGCGGCCGGCGTCGGGAGCCACCAGGCCGCCGATCATGCCGAGCAGCGTGGACTTGCCGCAGCCGGAGGGGCCGATCAGCGTGCAGAACTCGCCGGCGCCGACGCCGAGCGAGACGTCGCGCAGCGCCTCGACGGGGCCGGCGCTCGTCTGGTACCGCTTGCCGACCCGATCGACGGCGATCAGGTCGGTCACGACAGCTGCAGGATCTCGCGGGCGATGACCATCCGCTGGATCTCGGAGGTCCCCTCGCCGATCTCGGTGAGCTTGGCGTCGCGGAAGATGCGCTCCACCGGGAACTCCGTGATGTAGCCGGCGCCGCCGTGGACCTGCACGGCCCGGGTGGCGGCCTTCATCGCCGCCTCCGAGGCGAAGACCTTGGCCATCGCGGCCGCGTGGCCGGCCGGGCGCCCGGCGTCCTTGAGCCACGCCGCCCGCAGGGTGAGGAGCCGCGCCACCTCCACCTCGGTCGCGACGTCGGCCAGCATGCCCTGCAGGCCGTTGAACGCGGCCAGCGTCTTGCCGAAGGCCGAGCGCTGCTTCATGTACTTCACCGACGCGTCCAGCGCCGCCTGCGCGATGCCGACCGCCATGGCCGCCATGGCGATGCGGCCGCCCTCCAGGACCTGCATGGCCTGCACGAAGCCCTGCCCGGGCTGGCCCAGCAGGCAGTCGGCGGGCAGGCGGCACTCCTCGAAGATCAGCTCGGCGGTGTCGGAGGCGTGCAGCCCCAGCTTGCGGTACGGCCGGCCGGCGCTGAAGCCCGGCGTCGCCTTGTCGACGATGAACGCCGAGATGCCCCGGGCCTTCTTCGCGGGATCCGTGCGGGCCATGACCACCGCGACCCCGCCGACCGAGGCGTTGGTGATGAACGCCTTGCTGCCGTTGAGCACCCAGTCGCCGTCGCGCGGCTCGGCCCGCGTGCGCAGGGCGGCGGCGTCGGAGCCGGACCCCGCCTCGGTGAGCCCCCACGCGCCCAGGACCTCCCCGCCAGCCAGGCGGGGGAGCCACCGGCGCTTCTGGGCGGTCGACCCGAAGAGCGCGATGTGGTTGGTGCACAGCGAGTTGTGGCCCCACATCGTGATGCCGACGGAGGCGTCGCCGCGGTTCAGCTCCTCGACGATCAGGGCGTAGGAGACGTAGTCGAGGCCGCTTCCGCCGTACTCCTCGGGAACCAGCACGCCCATGAAGCCGAGCGGGCCGAGCTTGGCCACGATCTCGTGCGGGAACTCGTGGCGCGCGTCGTAGGGGGCGATCCGCTCGCCCAGCTCGGCGTCGGCGAACTCCCGCGCCGCGTCGCGGATCCGCCGCTGGTCGTCGGTCAGCTCGAAGTCCATGCTCCCCTCACGACAGGTGGTGACGCCGGTCCGGCCGGCGCCGACGCTCAGACCGCGGCGCGGATGTTGTCGCGGACGAAGCGGACGATGTCCTGCGTCGTGGTGCCCGGCGTGAAGATCGCCTTCACGCCGAGCGACTTCAGCGCGCCGATGTCCTCGGGGGGGATGATGCCGCCGCCGAACACGGCGACGTCCTCGGCGCCCCTCTCGCGCAGCAGGTCCAGCACGCGCTTGAACAGGTAGTTGTGCGCGCCCGACAGCACGCTGAGCCCGATGGCGTCGGCGTCCTCCTGCAGCGCGGTGGCCACCACCTGCTCGGGGGTCTGGTGCAGCCCCGTGTAGATCACCTCGAAGCCGGCGTCGCGGAGCGCGCGGGCGACGATCTTGGCCCCCCGGTCGTGCCCGTCCAGGCCGGGCTTGGCCACGACGATGCGGACGGGGCGCTCGCCCGTCATCCGAGGGCCTCCCGCAGCCGCTCGCCGATCGCCTGGATCTGGGCGCGGTCGCCCGGGACCAGCGGCCAGTCGAACCCCTTGTTGTCGTCGTTCCAGCGCGGGATGAGGTGCAGGTGGAAGTGCGGGACCGACTGGAACGCCGCCGGCCCGTTGGCCTGCAGCATGTTGAGCCCGTCCGGCTTCACGGCGGTCTTCAGCGCCCCCGCCACCTTCCCGGCCGCGGTGATGGCGGCCTGGAGGTCGACCGGGTCGGCGTCCCAGAGGGTCGGCACGTGCGTCTTGGTGATGATCAGGCAGTGGCCCGAGCTGAGCGGATTGATGTCCATGATGACGATCGTCCGCTCGTCTTCGTAGATGCGCATCGACGGCAGCTCACCGTCGATGATCCGACAGAAGACACACCCGGTCGCCATGGACGTCTCCCCTAGACCACGACCGTCCAGCCGTGCGGGTCGGGCGCCGCCCCGTACTGGATGTCGACGATCGCGTCGTACAGGCGCTGGGCCAGCTCGCCGATGCGGCCGTCGTTGACCACGAGGCCGCGCCCCTTATAGGCCAGCTCCCCGACCGGGGAGATCACGGCCGCGGTGCCGGTGGCCCACACCTCGCGCAGTGTACCCCGGTCGGCCGCGGTGACGACCTCGTCGATGGTGATCGCGCGCTCGGACACCGGCACGCCCCAGCTGCGCAGCAGCGTCAGCGCGGAGTCGCGGGTGACGCCGGCCAGGATGGTGCCGGCCAGCGGCGGCGTGATGACCTCGTCGCCGATGCGCAGCATGATGTTGGAGGTGCCGACCTCCTCGATGTACCGGTGCTGCACGCCGTCCAGCCACAGCACCTGCGTGAAGCCCTCGTGCTTGGCCTCCTCGGCGGCGTACAGGCTAGCCGCGTAGTTGGCCGACGTCTTAGCCTCGCCCAGCCCCCCGGCCACGGCGCGCACGTAGTTGTCGATGACCTTGATCTTCGTCGGCGCCAGCCCCTCGGGGTAGTACGGCCCGACCGGCGACATGATCACGTAGTACAGGTACTGCCGGGCCGGCCGCACGCCGAGGAACGGCTCGCTGGCCAGCACGGTGGGACGGATGTAGAGCGAGGTCCCCACCGACGACGGCACCCAGTCGCGGTCGACGTCGACCAGGGTCGTCCACGACTTCACGATGAGGTCGAGATCGATCGTGGGAATGCACATGCGCTCGGCGGTCCGGTTGAGCCGGGCGGCGTGCTTGTCGGGCCGGAACAGCCGGATCTTGCCGTCGCGGCCCCGGAATCCCTTGAGGCCCTCGAAGAGCGATTGACCGTAGTGCAGGACGGCGGTCGCCGGATCGAGGGACAGCGGCCCGTACGGCTCGACCCGGGGGTCGTACCAGCCCTTCTCCTCCTCGAAGTCCGCGACGAACATGTGGTCGGTGAACACGGCGCCGAAGGTGAGGTCCTTGTCCTTCGGCTTGTCCTTCCTGTGCGTGGTGCGCATGATCCGGATCGGCTCGGTCATCTCAGTTCTCCTCGGGGTATCGGGTTGCCGGCTCCGCCCTCTCCGGGCGGTCACTCGCCATGCTGCGCCGCAACGGCCTCCGTACACCCCACGCGCGAGTTCCCCGGTCCATCCCGCGCTCCATCAGAAGATGATGGGCTCGCGGTAGAGCCCGAACGTCTGCCGGTACACGTCGGCGATCTCGCCGAGGCTCACGTAGTCCTTCACGGCGTCGATCAGCACCGGCATGACGTTGCCGCCGTTGCGGCACGTGTCGGCGAGCTGCGCCAGCCGTCGCTCCACCTTGGCCCGGTCGCGGGCGGCCTTGAAGCGGCCCACCCGCTCGATCTGCTCCAGCTCGACGCGCTCGTCGATGCGCAGGTAGTTGATGGGCCGCTCGTCGGCCATCACGTACTTGTTGACGCCGACCGTCACCTTCTCGCCGCGGTCCTCCATGATCTGGTACCGGTAGGCGGAATCGGCGATCTCCTTCTGCGGATAGCCCTGGTCGATCGCGGCCACGATGCCGCCCATGGCGTCGATGCGGGCGATGTAGTCGAGCGCGCCGGCCTCCATCTGGTCGGTCAGCCGCTCCAGGTAGTACGAGCCGCCCAGGGGGTCGGCCGTGAGCGGCACCCCGGTCTCCTCGGCGATGATCTGCTGGGTCCGCAGCGCGACGGTCACCGCGTCCTCGGTCGGCAGCGCCCACGTCTCGTCGTAGGAGTTGGTGTGCAGGGACTGGGCGCCGCCCAGCACCGCCGCCAGCGCCTGCAGCGCGACCCGGGCCACGTTGTTGAGCGGCTGCTGGGCGGTGGCCGACACCCCGGCCGTCTGGGTGTGCGTGCGCAGCCGCATCGACTCCGGCTTGCGCGCGCCGTAGCGCTCCTTCATGAAGCGCGCCCAGATCCGCCGGGCCGCCCGCAGCTTGGCGATCTCCTCGAAGAAGTCGTTGTGGATGTCGAAGAAGAACGACAGCCGGGGCGCGAAGGCGTCGACGTCCAGCCCGCGGGCCAGGGCCGCCTCGACGTAGCCCAGCCCGTCGGCCAGCGTGAAGGCCAGCTCCTGCACGGCCGTGGCCCCCGCCTCCCGGATGTGGTAGCCCGAGATCGACACCGGGTTGAAGCGCGGCACGTGCTTGGACGTGAACTCGATCATGTCGGTGACGATGCGCACGGCCGGCTCGGGCGGGCAGATCCACTCCTTCTGGGCGATGAACTCCTTCAGCATGTCGTTCTGCATGGTGCCGCCCAGGCGGTCCCACGCGACGCCCTGCCGGTCGGCGATGGCCAGGTACATGGCCAGCGCCACCGACGCCGTGCAGTTGATCGTCATCGACGTCGTCACGTCTCCCAGCGGGATGTCGGCGAACAGGCGCTGGAAGTCGTCCAGCGTGGAGATCGAGACCCCCTCCTTGCCCACCTCACCCCGGGCCCGCGGATGATCCGCGTCGTAGCCCATCAGCGCGGGCATGTCGAAGGCCGTCGACAGCCCGGTCTGCCCCTGGGCCAGCAGGTACTTGAACCGCTCGTTGGTGTCCTCGGGCCGTCCGAACCCGGCGAACATCCGCATGGTCCACAGCCGGCCCCGGTACATCGTGGGATAGACGCCGCGGGTGAACGGGTACTCCCCCGGCCGGCCGAGCTTGTCGGCGTACGACCAGTCGCCCAGGCTCTCGGGGGTGTAGAGCCGCTCGATCGGGATGCCCGACAGCGACTCGAACCGGACCGGCCGTTCCGTGGGCTCGTGCGTACCGCTCATGCGCTCCTCCCCGCCGCCGCGGCGGTCAATCGCTCGACGTCCTCGACGCCGAGCCCGAAGATGTCGGGCGCCTCCAGCCCCATCCAGGTCAGGTACGAGGCGAGCTGGCTGCGGTGGTGCACCTCGTGCTCGGCCATGGCGAGCAGCAGCCGCCAGGCCCGCACCGGCCGGGCGTCCGGCTCGAGCGCCGGCCGGGTGGTGGCGAGCGCGCCGGCGTCCAGCGCGCGCAGGCGGGCGTCGCAGGCCGCGTGGCCCGCGTCGAGGTCCGCCAGCGCCGCCTCCAGGGTCGGGGCCAGCGCGCGATCGTGGCCCGGGTAGCGCCACTGGCCGTCCACCACCGCGCCGACGAACATGCGCTCGCAGGCCGCCACGTGGCGCACCACGTCGCCGCAGGTGTACTCGCCGGCCTTCGGCGCCCAGTCGGCGCGGTCGGCCGGGATCATCCGGAAGAAGCCGACGGTGCGGCGGCGCACGCCGTCGAAGTAGTCCGCGAACTCGGCCGCGCTGGCGATCACGGGCCCAGCACCTCGCGGGCGATGACGAGCTTCTGGATCTGCGAGGTGCCCTCGTAGAGCTGGGTGATCTTGGCGTCGCGGAAGTAGCGCTCGACCTCGTAGTCCTTGATGAAGCCGTAGCCGCCGTGGACCTGGATGGCGTCGGTCGTCACCTTCATGGCCATCTCGGCGCAGAAGAGCTTGGCCATGGCGGCCTGTTTCGTGAACGGGACGCCCCGGTCCTTCAGGGCCGCCGCCTGCAGGCACAGCAGGCGGCCGCCCTCGACCGCGGTGGCCATGTCGGCCAGCATCCACTGCACCATCTGGTGCTGGCCGATGACGACCCCGAACGCCTTGCGCTCGCGCGCGTAGGCCACCGCGCGCTCGTAGGCGCCGGTCGCGATGCCCACGGCCTGGGCGGCAATGCCGATGCGCCCGCCGTCGATGGCCGTGAGGGCGATGCGGAACCCCTGCCCCTCCTCGCCGATCCGGCTGGCGACCGGCACCCGGCACTCCTCGAACACCAGCTCGGCGGTGTCGGAGGCGCGGATGCCGAGCTTGTCCTCGGTCTTGGAGACGGTGAAGCCCGGCGTGCCCTTCTCGACCACGAAGGCCGAGATCCCGCGATGGCCCTGCTCGCGGTCGGTCTGGGCGAAGACCAGCGCGAACGACGCCTCGCGACCGTTGGTGATGAACAGCTTGCGGCCGGTGACGACGTAGTGATCGCCGTCCCGGCGGGCGGTGGTGGCCTGGTTGGACGCGTCGGAGCCGGCCTGGGGCTCGGTGAGGGCGAAGCAGCCGAGGGCGTGGCCCGACGCGACCGGCCTGAGGAAGCGCGCCCGCTGCTCGTCGGTCCCGAACTGCAGCAGGGGGTCGCCGTAGAGCGAGTTGTTGACCGACATGATCACCGCGTGCGACGCGCAGGCCCGGGCGATCTCCTCGAGCGCCACCACGTAGGCGACGACGTCGGCCCCGGCGCCGCCCCAGCGGTCGGGCACCGCGATGCCCATCAGCCCCAGCTCGCCCATGCGCTTGACCGTCTCGTGGGGGAAGCGCGCCTCGCGGTCGATCTCGGCGGCGATGGGGCGGACGTGCTCGCGGGCGAACTCCCGCGCCATCGCCTGGATCATCGCCTGCTCGTCGGTCAGCTGCAGGTTCATCGCGCCGCGGGCCCCCCGGTCCCTCGCTATTTCTCGAGGAGCCGCTTGAACTCCTTCGTCAGCTCCGGCACGACCTCGAACAGGTCGGCCACGACCCCGTAGTCGGCGATCTTGAAGATCGGCGCCTCGGGGTCCTTGTTGATCGCCACGATCACCTTGGACGTGCGCATGCCGGCCAGGTGCTGGATCGCCCCGGACACGCCGAAGCCCATGTAGAGCTTGGGCGAGATCGTGCGGCCCGTCTGGCCGATCTGGAAGCGATGGGGGCGCCAGCCCGCGTCCACCGCCGCCCGCGAGGCGCCCACGGCGGCGCCGATGACGCCGCCCAGCTCCTCGAGGATGACGTAGTTCTCCGGCCCCTTCATGCCGCGGCCGCCCGAGAGCACGATCTCCGCCTCGGTCAGCTCGGGCAGCCCGGTCGAGGTCTCCTCGCGCCGCTCGACGAGCTTCATCTGCGCGGCGGGGACGGTGAGCGCCACCCGCTCGACCGCGGACGCCTTGCCCGCCTGGGCCTCGGCCGGCTTGAACACGTTCGGCCGGAGCGTGGCCATCCAGGGCTGCTTCGCCCACGCGACCTTCGACAGCAGCTTGCCGGCGTAGACCGGCCGCGTGGCGACGAGGGTGTCGCCGTTCATCGCCAGCGCGACGGAGTCCGCCGACAGGCCCACGCCCAGGCGCGCCGCCAGCCGCGCCATGAACTCGCGCTGGCGGCTCGTCACCGGCGCCAGGATCGCCCTGGGCGACTCCTTGCTGGCCAGCTCGGCGACGGGCGGCACCCACACCTCGCCGCGATACGGCGCCAGCCCGGCGTCCTCGAGGAGCCACACCTTGGTGGCGCCCCAGGCGCCGAGCTGCTTGAGACCGTCGTCCGTCGCCTTGTCGGTCAGCCACAACGCTTCCACGGGGCCGCCCAGGCGCGCGGCCTCGCCGAGCACCTCGGCCATGACCTTCTTGGGTGTTCCCTTGCGATCGTCCTCGACCACGCACCAGAGCGCGCCAGCCATGTCGATGTTCTCCTCAGGTCCTCAGATAGCCTTCGCGTCCTCGCGCAGGGCGCGGACGAGCTCCTTCACGGCGTCCTTCACGTCGCCCGGGATGATCCGTCCCGGCGGCCGCGGGGGCAGGGCCTCGAGCGCCGTGATGCTCAGCTCCGGCGCCACCGAGGTCACGCCGAGATCGGCGGCCTTCACGTCCTTGATCTCCTTCTTCTTGGCGCCCATGATGCCCTTGAGCGTCGGGTATCGCGGCTCGTTCAGGCCCTTTTGGGCCGACAGCACCGCCGGCAGCGGCAGCTCGAACACCTCGAGGCCGCCCTCGACCTGGCGTCCGACGCGCACGCTCTTGGCGTCGCCGTCGACGGTCTCCTCCATGATCCACGAGGCGCACGGCCAGCCGAGCACCTCGGCGAGCTGGGCGCCGACCGCGCCCATGTCGTCGTCGATCGCCTGACGGCCGCACAGCACCAGCTGCGGCGCCTCCTGCTTGACCACCGCCGCCAGCACGCGCGCCGTGGTCAGCGTGTCGGCGGCGGCGAGCGCGGGATCGTTGACGTGCACCGCCCGATCGCAGCCCATGGCGAGCGCCGAGCGCAGCGCCTCCTTGGCGCGGTCGGGCCCCAGTGCGACGGCCACCACCTCGCCCTGGCCCCGCTTCTCCTTGATGCGCAGCGCCTCCTCGACGGCGAACTCGTCGTAGGGCGAGACGATCCACGTGATGCCGGCGGTGTCGATCTGCCGGCCGTCGCTCCCGATCTTCACCTGGGTGGCGGTGTCGGGGACCTGCTTGACCATGACCAGGATCTTCATGACGTGATGGCTCCTCCGACGTCCTCCGGCTGGCGTTGCACGGAGTCGTAGTGAAGTTCGCGGGTGATCCGGAAGCGGTCCCCCGGGATGAACACGCGGTCGAAGACGACCGGCTGACCGGCGGCGTCGAAGGACACGCGCTCGGATTCGAAGGCGGGCGCCCCCGGCGCGCAGCCCAGCTCGCGCGCCTCGCGCGGGGCCAGGCGCACGGCCGAGACCGCCTCGCGGGCCCGGACGACGACGACGCCGAGCTTGAACTCGAGCACCTGGCTCAGGGAGGTCTCGGTCAGGTCCGAGGTCAGCACCTGCTCGCCGATCCGGGTCGGCAGGTACGAGCGCTGCAGGCTCATGGGGTGATCGTCCACCAGCCGCAGCCGCTCGACCATCACCACACGCGCCCGCGCCGACAGACCGAGCGCCAGGCCGGCCCGACGGTCGACCACGGCCGGTCGGGCGTCCAGCACGCGGGTGGCCACCGACTCGCCCCGCGCGGACAGGTCGCCGGCGAACCGGCGCAGCTTCAGGATCTCGTAGTCGATCGTGGGAGCCGCGACGAAGGTGCCGAGGCCGTGGCGGCGGGTGATCAGGTGGTCACGCTCGAGCAGCTCCAGCGCCTGCCGGAGCGTCATGAGCGTCACCTCGAAGTCGCGCGCGAGCCGGCGCTGGTTCGGCAGCGACGCGCCCACGCCCCACTCGCCGGCGCGAATGCGCGCGCGGAGCTCCTCGGCGATCCGGTGGTACCGCGGCAGGCGTGCGTTCACTCGACTCCCCTGTCGGTGTTCTAGAACTCCAAGCCGCCAGCACGTCCTCGACCAGCGCACCCGGAAGCGTCGGGACGTGACGAGAAAGCGCGACCGCGACGACCGGGCTCATTGTATGTCCGGGTTGCCGCGGTGCGCAAGCCATGTCCGGGTGTCCCGGTCGACCGTGCCGCCGGAAGCCTCGGCCGTCGCCGGCCGGATGCTACGGACGGCTGGGCGCGTGAACGAACGGCAGGCGTACGAACCGGGACCTGTCGGCCTCGATGACCAGCACGACCCGCTGGGCGGGGTTGTCGCGCATGGGAAACGGCGTGCCCGTGTACTTGCGCGACACGCGGTCCATCACGGCGAAGTCGGCGTCTGGCCGGCGCTCGACCACGCGCCCCCGGATCTGCGTCTCCACGTAGGGATTGTCCTGGGCCACGATGGACAGGGCGACCCGCGGATCGCGCCGGGTGTTGCGCGCCTTCAGCGAGCCCTCGCCGGTGCAGACCAGGATGCGGTCGCCGTCGAGGTCCACCCACACGGGCGCGTTCTGCGGCGAGCCGTCGGGCAGCAGGGTGGCCAGATGCGCGAAGTTGGCGCCGCGAATCAGCGCCTTGACGTCGTCGGAGAGTGCCAGGGCCATGATGTCTTCCTCGCGTCCGGCAGGCGCCGCCTCTGTCAGCGCGCGGTGTCGTATAGGTGGCACGCCACCTCGCGGCCGAAGGCGCCGCGCAGCGTCGGGACCTCGGGCGCGCACCGCGGCAGCACGTGCGGACAGCGCGGGTGGAACCGGCACCCCGAGGGAGGATTGACCGGGCTCGGGACCTCGCCCGTGAGGATGATCTCGTCGCGCGATTCGTCGGGATGCGAGGGCAGCGCCGCCGAGAAGAGCGCCTGGGTGTAGGGGTGCTTGGGATCGGTCGCCACCGTCTTGGCCGGCCCGTACTCCACGAGCTGCCCGAGATACATCACCGCGATGGCGTGGCTCATGTGGGCCACGGCGGCCAGGTCGTGGGCGATGAAGAGATAGGCCAGGCCGAGGTCACGTTGCAGGTCGACGAGCAGGTTCAGGATCTGGGCCCGGATCGACACGTCGAGCGCGGAGACCGGCTCGTCGAGGACGACGAGCTTGGGCGACAGGGCCAGCGCGCGGGCGATGGCGATGCGCTGGCGCTGGCCGCCGGAGAACTCGTGCGGGAACAGCTCGGCCGAGCGCGCGGGCAGGCCGACCAGGTCCAGCAGGCGTGCCACGCGCTCGCGGACCCGGGCGGGCGGCAGCGACTCGTTGGTGACGAGCGGCTCGGCGATGATCGCGCCGACCCGCATGCGCGGGTTGAGCGACGCGAAGGGGTCCTGGAACACCGCCTGGACCGAGCGCCGGTACTGGCGCAGCCCCGCCGCGTCCAGCGTGCGCAGCGCCCGGCCCTCGAAGCGGATCTCGCCGGCGGTGGGCTCCTCGAGCTTGAGCACCAGCTTCGCCGTCGTGGACTTCCCACAGCCCGACTCGCCGACGACGCCGAGGGTGCGGCCGGCCTCGATCGTGAAGTTCACGCCGTCGACGGCGCGCACGGCGCCGGGGTCGGCGCCGAACAGGCCCCGTCGCAGGGGGAAGTGCTTGGTGAGGTTGTGCGCCTCGAGCAGCGTCACGGCTTGGCCAGCCAGCAGCGGGCCGAGTGCTCCGTGCTCAGTTGAACGGTGGGGGGGTCGTCCTCGCGACAGCGGTCCACGACCCGGGGGCACCGGGCCTGAAACGAGCAACCGCGCGGGAGGGTGGCCAGGTCCGGAGGCTGGCCGTCGATCGCCGTCAGCCGCTCGGGTCCGCCGCCCAGCCGCGGGATCGACTCGATCAGCGCCTGGGTGTAGGGATGCGCCGGCGCGTTGAAGATCTGGCGCACGGGGCCCGACTCGATGACCCGCCCGGCGTACATGACGGCCACGCTGTCACACATGCGCGCCACGATGCCGAGGTTGTGGGTGATGAAGATCAGCGCCAGCCCGTGCTCGCGCTGGATGTCGCGGAGGAGCTTCAGGTACTGGGCCTGGATCGTCACGTCCAGGCTCGTCGTGGGCTCGTCGGCGATGAGCAGCTGCGGCTCGCACGAGATGGCGATGGCGCCCACGATGCGCTGGCGCATCCCGCCCGACATCTGGTGCGGGTACTCGCGCAGGCGCTGGGCGGCGGCGGGAATCCGCACCGCGCGCAGCAGCGCTCCCGCCCGCTCGCGGGCGCTGCGGCGCGAGGCGTGCTCGTGCACGCGCACGGGCTCCGCCACCTGGTCGCCCACCGTGAACAGCGGGTTCAGCGAGGCCATCGGGTCCTGCAGGATCATGGCGATGCGCTTGCCGCGGATCCGCCGCATCTCGTTCGGCGACTTGGCGAGCAGGTCCTCGCCGTCGAAGCGCAGGGCGCCGCTCACGATGCGCGCCGCCGGGGGCAGCAGCCGCAGGATGGTCAGCGCCAGCGTCGTCTTGCCGGAGCCGGACTCGCCGACGACTCCCAGGGTCTCCCCCGGGCGCAGCGTCAGCGAGACCTCGTCGACCGCGCGTACCACGCGGGTCCCCCGGCCCGTCACGTAGTGCGCCGACAGGCGGTCCAGCTCGAGGAGCGGACGATCGGTCACAGCTGACGCAGCTGCGGGTCGAGCTTCACGCGAAGCCAGTCGCCGAGCAGGTTGGCGGCGAGCACCATGAGCACGATGCAGAGGCCGGGGAACACCGTCAGCCACCAGTAGCCGGCCATGAGCCCCTTCTTGCCGTCGGCGAGCATCAGCCCCCACGCCGGCTTGGGCGGCGGCACCCCGACGCCGAGGAACGACAGGGCGGCCTCGGTGACGATGACGACCCCGAGCATGAGCGTGGCCAGCACGATGGCCGTGTTCAGCACGTTCGGCAGCAGGTGCCGGCGCATGATCGTCCACTTCGAGCAGCCGGCCACGATCGCCAGGCGCACGAAGTCCCGCTCCTTGAGCGAGAGGACCTCGCTGCGGATCACCCGGGCGTAGCGCGTCCAGTACACGGCCCCCAGGATGATCACGATGTTCCACTCGCTCGGGCCCACGATCGCCGCCAGGAAGATCGCGAAGGTCAGCCCCGGCAACGCCAGCCAGGTGTCGGTGACGCGCATGATCACCTGGTCGACCCAGCCCCCCAGGTACCCGGACAGGATCCCCAGGGTGCTGCCGAGCACGCCGGCGATGATCACCGCGGTGAAGCCGACGATCATCGAGACCCGCGCGCCGAAGATCAGCCGGGAGAGCACGTCGCGCCCGATGTGGTCGGTGCCCAGCAGGTGCTCGGTGCTGCCGCCGGCGATCCAGGCCGGCGGCCGGAAGCGCTGGGACAGCGAGCCGATCTCCGGGTTGTGGGGCGCGATCACGTCGGCGAGCACCGCCAGCACCGCCAGTGTGACGAGGATGACGATCGGCAGCATCGGCAGCCCCTCGGTGCGGATCCGGGGCACCCGGTAGGTGAAGGGCGCCGAGGCGACCGGACTGGGGGCGGCGGGGGCCGGGCTAACGCTCATAGCGGATCCTCGGGTCGATGACGGCGTAGAGGACGTCGACGACCAGGTTGACGACGACGATCATGGAGCCGGCCAGGAGCACCGTGGCCTGCACCACGGGGAAGTCGCGGAACGCGATGCCCTCGTAGAGCAGCCGGCCGATCCCGGGCCAGGCGAACACGGTCTCGACCACCACGGCCACGTTGACCATGAGCACCAGGTTGATGCCGGCCAGCGTCAGGACGGGGATCAGCGCGTTCTTGAACGCGTGCTTGGCGATGACTCGCATCTCGGGCAGGCCCTTGAGGCGAGCCAGCTTGACGTACTCGGAGCCGAGGACCTCCAGCATCGAGGAGCGGGTCAGCCGCATGTGGGCCGCCGCGAAGTACCAGCCCAGCGCGAAGGCCGGCATGAGCACGTGCCAGGCTGTGCCCGATCCGGAGGACGGCAGCCAGCCCAGGTACACCGAGAAGAAGAGGATCAGCAGCAGCCCGACCCAGAACGACGGCATGGACAGCCCCAGCAGCGCAAAGAGCTTGCCCGCGCTGTCCCAGAAGCCGCCGACCCGGACCGCGGCCAGGATGCCGCTGGGGATGCCGATGAGCAGCGAGAACGCCATCGCCGCGGCGGCGAGCAGGATCGAGTTCGGCAGCCGCGACACGTACAGCTCCAGCACCGGTGTCCGGTAGTAGAAGGACCGGCCGAAGTCCCCGCGGAGGATGTCGCGCATGAACGCGCCGTACTGCACGGCCAGCGACCGGTCGAGTCCCAGGTCGTGCCGCAAGGCCTCGAGGTCGGACTTGCTGGCGCCCGGCTCCACCAGCAGCACCGTCGGATCACCCGTGACCCGCACGAAGAAGAAGATGGTGACGGACAGCAGGAACAGCGACAGGGCGGCGTAGGCCAGGCGGCGGAGGACGAATCGACGCATGGTCGCTTCCCCCTACCCGCCCGGATCGAAGGATGTCGTGGCCACCGCGAGGGCAGTCGCGAGCAGTGCCGGCCTGAGCAGTCGCGTCATTGAGTCCCTCCGCTTCGCTGCAAACGACGGGGCGCCCGGGACGAGAAAGGGTAAGGGATTATCTCCAACTTGCGAGCCGTGTCAACTTTCGGTAACGCGCTGCAGCGCCCCGCGCCGGGGATGGTGGTGGATCCGGCCATTCGCACGCGGTACGCCTCTTGCTGGAGCGAGAGAGCGAGCTCGGGCGGAGCGAGAGGCCGGGCCTTTCCGGGGAGCGGCGCTCGTCACCCGCCGGTGACTCGACCGCGCCCATTGCCCCTGTGGGCGCGGTCCTATTTCTCCTGCACGAGGCGCTGGCTCAGGTCCACGAGCTGTCCGAGCTTGCGCCGGGCCTCGCCGCTGTCGATCGACTGACCGGCCAGCGCCACCCCGTCCTTCAGATCGCGCGCCCGTCCACCCGCCACCAGGGCTGCCGCCGAGTTCATCAGCACGATGTCCCGCCGCGGCCCCGGCTCTCCGTCCAGGATCCCGCGGATGATCTGGGCATTCTGCTCGCGGTCGCCGCCGCGGAGGTCGCCGATCGCGGCGCGCGGCATCCCGAAGTCCTCCGGCCTCACCGCGAACGTCCGCACCAGCCCCTCGCGCACCTCGGAGACCCGGCTCTCGCCCGTGTTGGAGATCTCGTCGAGGTTGTCGCTGCCGTGGACCACGAAGGCCCGGACCGTGCCCAGCTCGGCCAGCACGCGGGCCAGCGGCTCGGTGAGCGCCGCCGCGTAGACGCCGATGATCTGGGCGTTGGCGCCCGCCGGGTTGGTGAGGGGGCCCAGGATGTTGAACACCGTGCGGATGCCCATCTCGCGGCGAGTGGGCATCACGTGCTTCATGGCCGTGTGCAGCAGGGGCGCGTAGAGGAAGCCCACGCCGACCTCGTCCACGCAGCGGCCGACCTTCTGCGGCGTCAGCTCCAGGTTGATGCCGAGCGCCTCCACGACGTCGGCCGAGCCGCACAGCGAGGATACCGAGCGGTTGCCGTGCTTGGCCACGCGCAGGCCGGCGCCCGCGACCACGAACGCGGTGGCGGTGGAGACGTTGAACGTTCCGGTGGCGTCCCCGCCGGTGCCGCAGGTATCGATCAGCATCTCGCGGTCGGTGCCGGTGAGCGCCGCGACCTCGTCGCCGCGGGTGCGGATCCGGACGACCTTCTGGCGCATGACCTGGGCGAAGCCGATCAGCTCCTCGACCGTCTCCCCCTTCATCCGCAGGGCGGTCAGGAAGGCGGCGATCTGCGCGTTGGTGGCGGCGCCCGACATGATCGCCTCCATCGCCGCCGCCGCCTCGATACGCGACAGGTCGCGCCGCTCGATCAGCATCCGGACTGCTTCGGTGATGATTGGACTCATACACTTCACTCGGAGGGGGGCTTCGCCCCCCTTCCGACGGCGCCGCGGCCCTGGCGGCCCGCGTGCGCCTGCCTCCCCCCAGAGAAGGATTGCGCCGGCGGAGCCGGCGCTCGAAAGCGGCAATAGTCTACTCGGGTGCGGTAGAGTTTGGCGGTCACATCGGTGCGTGACTCACATATGAGCAGCGAGTACGTCACGGATGTCCAGGAGGTTTGGGATGAAGGGGATCGTGTTTCTGGGGAATCGAAAGCTCGAGATCCGGGAGTTTGCTGATCCGGCGCCGGAGGCGGGAGAAGTGGTGCTGGCGATCAAGGCGTCGGGGATGTGCGGGAGCGACCTGCATCCGTACCGGGCGACGGGTAACGCGGCGGCGGGGCTGGGGCTGGGCGGCGCCGGCACGCCGGTGATCGGGGGGCACGAGCCGTGCGGGGTCGTCGCGGCGGTCGGGCCGGGCGTCGACCCCGGGCTGGTCGGGCAGCGGGTGATGAACCATCACTACAAGGGCTGCGGGCGCTGCCGGCACTGCCGGCTCGGGTGGTCGCAGCTGTGCCGCGGCGGCATCACGGTCTACGGGATGACGGGCCACGGCGCTCACGCGCCGCTCATGAAGGTGCCGGCGTTCACGCTGGTGCCGATGCCGGAGTCGATCTCGTTCGAGGAGGGCGCGGCCATCTCCTGCGGCACCGGCACCGCGTACGGGGCCCTCAAGCGGCTGGACGTCTCCGGCCGCGACACGCTGGCGGTGTTCGGCCAGGGACCGGTCGGCCTCAGCGCCACCATGCTCGGCCGCGCGATGGGAGCGCGGGTCATCGCGGTCGACATCTCGCCCGAGCGGCTGGCCCTGGCCCGCGAGCTCGGCGCCGAGCACACGATCGATCCGCGTCAGACCGACCCCGTTCGCGCGATCCACGACCTCACGCACGGCGAGGGCGCCGAGACGACCATGGACTGCTCGGGCCACCCCGACGCGCGCGTCCAGGCGGTGCGGAGCGCCGGCACCTGGGGGCGCGTGGCGTTCGTCGGCGAGGGCAACAACGTCACACTCGACGTCAGCCGCGACCTGCTCCGGCGCCAGATCACGCTGCACGCGTCGTGGACGTTCTCGAACGCCGGTCAGGAGGAGTGCGCCCGCTTCGTCGCCGATCGCAAGGTGCCGCTGGGTCGTCTCCTCACGCACCGCTGGCGGCAGGACCAGGCCGACGAGGCCTACCGCCTCTTCGACACCCAGACGACCGGCAAGGGCATGTTCGTCTTTTAGGCCCGGGGGCGCCGCCGATCAAAAGCCACGATGCGCGCCGGCAGCCCACGCCCCGGTGGCGTCGAGCAGCGCCAGGGCCAGCCGGAGCGTCTGCGGCACGAGATCGCGCATCCAGGGGTGCAGGCGCACGACCGACGGTCGCTGGGCGCGATAGCGCGCGGCCATGTCGGTGAACCCGAGCGGTCCAGCCAGACGTAGCGCCTCGACCAGACGGTCGGTCGGCGCCAGCCCGGTGAAGGCGCTCAGGTAGGCCCGCTCGACCTGCCCGGTCGCCTCGCGGGACGCGAGGGCGGGCTGGCAGAGGCCGCGACCGACCGTCAGCGGCGCCAGGCTGACGAACGGATGGCCGATGGCCACGTCCTCCCAGTCGATGACGGCGCAGGCCGCGCCGTCGACGAGCACGTTGCTCGGCCACAGGTCGCCGTGCTCGAGCGTCAGCGGCACGCCGCAGGCCGCCAGGCGCTCGCACCGTCGCCGCAGCTCGGGCACCCACGCGCGCAGACGGCCGACCTCGGCGGCCGAGAGCCCGTCGGGCCGACCCGATTGCAGGGCGTCCGGATCGGCGACCAGCGCGTCGATCGCGGCGGGCAGCGCGTCGACCTCGCGGGTCGGGCAGCCGAGCTCGCGCAAATCGCTGACACGCTCGATGCAGGCGCGCTGGAGGCGTCCGTAGGCGGCCGCCGTGCGCTCCCAGGCCGCCACGTCGCTCACGTCCTGCAGGCTTCGACCGGGAAGAGCCCTGGTGAGGAACCACCGCCGCTCCGGCGCGGTGGCCACCACCGGGGCGACCGCGCCGGGGAAGTGTCGCGCGAGGTACGCCGATACGGCGCACTCGCGCCGGATGCTCTCCGGCACGGCCTTGAAGTAGAAGTCGCCGGCGCCGGTCCGCACCAGCAGCACGCACGAGAACGCCCAGGTGCGCAGCTGCACGATCTCCTGCAGGTCGCCGGCCCCCGCCTCGTCGAGCACGCGCGCGAGCCACTCGCGCACCTCGGCGTACCAGCCGGGCCGTGTCCAGTCCCGCCCGTCCGTCGCGGGGCCCGCGGCGGCCTCGGTGGCGAGCCATTCGGCGACCACCTCCGCGTCGTCGGGCTCGGCGCGCGCGCCCGCGTCGTCGCGCTCGTACCAGCGGACGTCCGGGGGCAGCGGCCCCTCGTCGCCGTACGCCTGCAGCTCGTGGACTCGGACCACAACGGGATCGAGCGGATCGGAGTGGCGCAGGCTCCGCAGCACCGTGGTCAGCAGTCCGAGGCGCTCGCGGACCATGCGGGTGATGTGATCGACGTCGGCGGTGTGGCGGTCGCTCGACGCGAAGGCCGGCAGCCGGCGGGCGGGGTCGCCGGCGAGGAGCACGGCGGGACGCCGCGGATGCCGGATGATCAGCCGGTGGAGGACCGCGTCGTCCACGGTCACGCGCCGAGGTACGCGCGCCGGATCCGCTCGTCGGCCAGCAGGGTCGCGCTGGGGCCGGACAGGGTGACGGCGCCGTTCTCCAGCACGTAGGCACGATGGGAGACGCGCAGCGCCCGGAGCACGTTCTGCTCGACCAGCAGCACGGTGATGCCGGCGCGGTTGATCGTGACGAGGTTGGCGAAGATCGCCCCCACGACGACGGGGGCCAGCCCCAGGGAGGGCTCGTCGAGCATGAGGAGCCGCGGGCGGGCCATCAGCGCGCGCCCGATCGCCACCATCTGCTGCTCGCCGCCCGACAGCGTGCCGGCCAGCTGGCGCGTCCGCTCGGACAGGCGCGGGAACAGCGCGAAGACCTGGGCCAGCGTCTCGGCCCGCCGCGCCCGGCTGGCGGGCGTTCGGGCGCCGAGCTCGAGGTTCTCGAGCACGGTCATGGTGGGAAACAGCTGGCGGCCTTCCGGCACGTGGGCCACGCCGGCCGCCACGATGGCCGCGGGGCTGCAGCCGGTGATCGGGCGTTCGTCCAGCGCGATGCGGCCCCGGCGCACGGGCAGCAACCCCGAGATCGCGCGCAGCGTGGTCGTCTTGCCCGCGCCGTTACCGCCGATCAGCGCGACGATCTCCCCAGCCCGCACCTGCAGCGACACGGCCCGCACGGCCACGACGTCGCCGTAGCCTGCCTCGACGCCGTCAAGCTGGAGCACCGGACACTCCCTCGTCGCCCAGGTACGCCTCGATCACCCGGGGATCGCGGGCCACGGCGTCGGGCCGGCCCTCGGCGATGCGCTCGCCGTAGTTCAGCACCACGATGCGCTGGGCCAGCGACATCACCGCCCGCATGACGTGCTCGATCAGCAGGATCGCGACGCCGCGCCGGTTGACGCCGCGGACCAGCTCCACGATCCGCTCCGTCTCGGCACCGGTGAGACCCGACATCACCTCGTCGAGCAGGAGCAGGACGGGCTCGGTGCCCAGCGCGCGGGCCAGCTCCAGGCGCTTGCGCTCGGCCAGCGTCAGGCTGGCGGCCTGGACGTCGGCCTTGGCGGCCAGGTCGAGCTCGGCCAGGATGTCGCGCGCGCGCGCCTCGGCCACCGCCGGGCTGGCGTGACGGCCGAGCGTGGCGATCATCACGTTCCGGACCACGGTCAGCCGCGGGAACGGGCGCATGATCTGGAAGGTCCGGGCCAGCCCGAGCGCGTTGACCTGGTGAGGCCTGAGGCCGCGCAGGTCGTGCCCGCGAAAGCTCACCCGGCCCGCGTCGGGCGTCAGGAAGCCGGACAGCAGCGCGAACGCCGTCGTCTTGCCGGCCCCGTTGGGTCCGATCAGCGCGACGATCTCGCCCTCATCGACCGCGAAGCTCAGGTCCTTCACGGCCTGCAGCCCGCCGAAGCTCCGCGACAGCCTCTCGACGCTCAGCAGGGGGCCGGGGCGGGCGGGCTGCGGCCCCGGCGCGCTCATGCGCGCCGGAACAGACGGCGCACGACAGGATAGGCGCCCCGGGGCAGGAACAGCACGACCGAGATCAGCAGCACGCCGTAGACGATCAGGTGGGCGCCGTGCAGGCCGCTCTGACCGAAGTACTGGCGGGACAGCTCGGCCAGCGGGGTGAGGATGAACGAGCCGAGGACGGGCCCCAGCAGGGTGCCGGCGCCGCCGATGATGGGCCGGATGACGATCTCCACCGACAGCGGGATCCCGAACACCGTGCTCGGCTGCAGCGAGAACAGGTAGAAGGCGTAGAAGGTGCCGCCGAGGCCGGTCAGGAAGGACGAGGCCACCATGGCCAGCATCTTGTACTTGAACGTGTCGACGCCCAGCGCCTCGCAGGCCGTCTCGTCCTCGCGGATCGCGGTCAGGTAGATGCCGAACCGGCGGCGCTCGATCCCCGCCACCACGCCGGTGGCGAGCAGCAGCAGGGCCAGCGCGATGTAGTAGTAGGCGCGCTGGTCCTGGAACTGGAACTGGCGCGGGTTGCCGGTGAACGTGATGTACAGCCCCAGGGCGCCGCCCAGCGCGTCGACGTTGGAGACCAGGATCCGGCACACCTCGGCGAAGGCCACCGTGAGCAGCACGAAGTAGAAGCCGCGGAGCCCGAACCGGAAGCCCAGGTAGCCGATGACCGCGCCGAGCCCCGCGGCCAGCGCGGCGCCCACGAACATGCCCAGCCAGGGGGTCAGCCCGTACTCGCTGGACAGCAGCGCGGCCGTGTAGCCGCCCACGCCCACGAACGCGGCGTGGCCGGCCGACAGCTGCCCGGTGTAGCCGCCGACGATGTTCCAGGCCTGGCCGAGGAACCCGTAGAAGAGGATGAGGATGAAGACCGTCAGCGCGTACGAGCTCAGCACGGCCGGGAGCGCCAGCAGCACGGCCACCGCCAGCGCGCCCAGCCACTTCACTGCGCGCGCTTGCCGAACAGGCCGGCCGGCCGGAAGAGCAGGATGACGATCAGCAGCGAGAAGCTGAACAGCTCCTTGAGCGACGGCCTGAGGAACACCGCGCCGAGCGACTCGGCCACCGACACCAGCAACCCGCCGACGAAGGCGCCGAGCAGGCTGCCCATGCCGCCGATGATGACGATGTTGAACGACGTCACCGACAGCGACAGCCCGGTGGACGGCTGGAACGGCAGGATCGGCGACACCAGCGCGCCGGCGGCGCCCACGCAGGCGGCGCCGATCCCGAAGGCGGCGGCGTAGATGCGTCTGACGTCGGCGCCGATGACGAAGGCGCCCTCGTGGTTGTCGGCGGCCGCGCGGATCAACCGGCCCCGGTCGGTGCGGAACAGGAACAGGGAGAGGGCCAGGGTGAGGACGATGGCCACCACGAAGGTCACCAGCCGCGCCACGTCGACGTAGAGCGGCCCCAGCTCGCGGGTGGCGGCGGCCAGCGGTGAGCGCACCCGGGCCGGCTCGGGGCCGAAGGCCAGCAGCGCGGTGTTCTCCAGCACCAGGGCCACCCCCAGCATCAGGAGGATCTGCATCTCGTGGGGCGCCTCGACGATGCGGTCGACCAGACCGCGCTGCGTCGCCATTCCCAGGGCGAACAGGGCGGCGGCGCACAGGACGAAGGAGACGTAGGGATCCAGGCCCAGGCGGGTGGCCAGGAAAAGGGCGAGGTACATGCCCCAGACCATCATGTCGCCGTGGGCGAAGTTCACGACCCGCATCACGCCGAAGATCAGCGTGAGCCCGACCGCCATCAGGCTGTACACGCCGCCGAACAGGAGGCCGTTGAGCAGGCCCTGGGCGACGAGGACCGGATCGATCGCTCAGGCCTTCGGCCGCGGGAACACGAACTTCTCCACCGCGGCGTCCCGCGGCCACACCGCCACCGGCTTCTGCTTGAGGATCTGGATCATCGTGGGGATCGCGTTCGGGTTGTCGCCCAGCTCATTGAACGCGATGGGCCCGCCGTACTGCATGAGGCCGGCGGTGTAGTTGGTGGCCCGCAGCGCCTCCACGATGGCATCGGGATCGTCGAGCCGGGCGGCCCGCTCGAGCGTATCGGCGATGACGAAGACGGCGTCGTAGGAGTAGCCCGAGTTCGTGTCGAACGTCTTGCCACTCGAGCGCTTGCGGTACTCCTCGGCCACCGCGACCGTGCGGGCGTTCTTGAAGTTCGCCCACGGCACGCTCGTCATGACGTACTCCAGGTCCTCCTTGAGGGCGGCGAGCTGCCCGGCCTCGTACAGCCCGGGGCCGCCGGGACCGACGATGCCCAGCGAGTCCACCCGCTGCTTGCGGATCTCGGGCAGCAGCAGCAGCGCCGAGGCCGGCCGGGTGATCGGCGCGATCACATCGGGCTTGAGCGACTTGAGCTTGGACACCTCCGTCGAGAGATCCGACGGCGGCTCCGGCCACGCGATGACGTCGTCCTCCAGCACCTGCCAGGCCGGCTTGGCGGCCTTGTAGGCGGCCATGAAGCCGCGCGACTGGCTCTGGCCGAAGAGGTCGTTGCAGAACATCACGACCACGCGCTTGGGCGTGAGCTTGGCCTCGGCGAAGATCTCGGTGAAGTACCGGACCGCGTTGCGTCCGAAGCCGCTGCCGGTCGGGAAGTTCCGGTAGACGTACTGGACCTTCTGCTGGCCCTCCTTCACCGACTTCGCGACGTTGGCGGTGATCGGATCGGCGGCGGCGATGTCGATGAGCAACGGCACCCGCCGCTGCTGGGCGACCGAGACCATGGCCGCCGTGCTACCCGAGTCGAACGAGCCGAGCAGCATCTGGGCGCCCTGGCTCACCACGCGCTCGGCCTCGACGCGGCCGTTCTCGGGCTTGGTCTGGGTGTCGCCCAGGATCAGCTCGAGCTTCACGCCGCCCTTGCTCTTGATCCCGCCGGCGGCGTTCACCGCGTCCACCGCCATCTGGGCGCCCAGCCGGCACGCCTGTCCGGGCTCGGCCAGCGGCCCGGTGATCGGATGCACCGCGCCGATCTTGAAGGTCTTGGCCTGCGCGCGCAACGTCCGGGGAAATCCGGCCACGGCGGCGCCGGCCACGGCGGTCTTGAGCAGGGTGCGGCGACCGAGTCGCGTCGTCATCGAGTCCTCCTGACGTCGAGTAGGCGGATTATACTTCTCGACCCGGCGCCTCAGCGCGTGATCAGTCGCCGGGCGCGCTCAGCGGCTTGCACCAATCCTCCCGGCAACATCAGCACGATGGCGATGAAGACCGCGCCAAAGATCAGCAGGTGGAAGTCGACCCAGCGGAGCGCGACGTACTCCTTGAGGACCACGTAGATCACGGCGCCCAGCACCGGACCGTGCAGCGTTCCCACGCCGCCGATGAAGGTCATCAGCAGGGCGTCGAACGTCCAGTGGGGGCCGAACGGGTGCGAGGGGTAGTAACTGATGTGGTAGAAGGCGAACAGCCCCCCCGCGAGTCCGGCCAGACCGGTCGACAGCGCCAGCGCCGTCAGCTTGAGCCGCAGCGCGCCGACCCCCGAGGCCTCGGCCGCCTCCTCGTCCTCGCGGATGGCGCGCATGCCGAGGCCGAGCCGCGAGCCGGCCAGCACCGCCACCACCAGCATCGACACCGCGGCCAGCGCTAGGGCGAGGTAGTAGCGCTGCGTGAGCCGATACGTGGCGATCGTGCGCGCGGGCAGGGTCGAGATCTCCGGCAGCACGTTGCCGACGGTGGTCCGCAAGATCTCCCCCAGGGCCAGCGTGCCGATCGCGAAGTAGGCGCCGCGCAGCCGGAAGGCCGCCACCCCGATCAGCAGCGCGAACAGCGTGGCGATCGCCGCGCCGGCCACCATCGCGACGACGATCGGCTGGCCGTCGATCCACAGCGTGCGGGCCACCAGGGCGCCCAGCCCGAAGAACGCGGCGTGCCCGAGGTTCACCTGCCCTGCGTAGCCGGCCACGATGTTCCAGCTCTGGGCCAGCGTGATCGAGAGCAGGATCAGGAAGACGAAGTTGACGACGTCCTCGCGCGACACGACGAGGGGCAGCAGCAGGAGCAGGCCGAGCCCCGCGAGGATGACGGTGGCCCACCGCTGCTCGCCGCGGGCGGTGGGCCTGGTCACCGCCCGAACAGGCCGCGCGGCCGGATGACGAGCACCACCACGAAGATCACGAGGCCGACCACCTCGCGATAGGGCCCGCCGAAGGCCGCCGCGCTGGCCGCCTCGGCGACGCCGAGTAGCAGACCGCCCACGAACGTTCCGAGCATCGAGCCGAGGCCGGCCAGGACGACGACGATGAGCGCCTTGAGCGTCCACTCCAGGCCGATGGACGGGCTCACGGAGTAGCCGACGGTGACGAGCGTGCCGGCGGCGCCGGCCAGCGCGGTGCCGATGGCGAAGGCCAGCAGGTAGGCGCGCCGCACGTCGATGCCGGTCAGCAGCGCGGCCTGCCAGTCCTCGGCCGTGGCCCGGATGGCCTTGCCCCAGCGCCAGCGCACCAGCAGCAGGTGCAGGCTGCCGATGAGAGCGAAGGCGATGGTGAGGCTGGCGAGGCGGATGACGGGAATCGACAGGTTCCCGACGCTGAGCACGGCGCCGGCGTACGGCGAGACGATCGACCGCTCGTCGGCCGTCCACAACCGTACGGCCAGCGCGTGCAGCGCCAGGGCCAGGCCGAAGCCGATGAGCAGGGAGTTCTTCACCCGCGTCTCCTCGTCGGCGCGCACGACGAAGCCGAACAGGCCCCCGTAGAGCGCGACGCCGAGCAGCAGCGACAGGGGCAGCACGACCAGCAGTGACAGGAAGGGGTCGAGCCCGAGGAGCGCGACGGCGAAGTACGCGGCGTAGCCGCCCAACATGATGAGCTCGCCGTGGGCGACGTCGAGCACCTTCATCACGCCGAACACCAGCGACAGCCCCGCCGCCGCCACGCCGTAGAGACCGCCGATGAGCAGGCCGAGCAGGAGCTGCTGGGCGAGCACGCTCACTGGCGCATGGCCAGCGGCCCCAGGTAGGCGCGGCGCACGTGCGGATCGCGGGCCAGCTCGGCCGCGCGGCCCTGCAGGGCGATGCGGCCGGACTCCAGCACGTAGGCGCGGTGGGCCAGACCGAGGGCGGCCTGCACGTTCTGCTCGACCAGGAACACCGCGACCCCGCCGCGGTTGATCTCGACGAGCGCGTCCATGATCGAGCCCACCAGCCGGGGGGCGATGCCCAGCGAGGGCTCGTCGAGCATCAGCAGCCGCGGGCTAGTCATGAGCGCCCGGCCGACGGCCACCATCTGCTGCTGACCGCCCGACAGCGCGCGCACGAGCTGGCGCCGGCGACCCTGCAGGTCGGGAAACAGCGCGTACACGCGCTCGAGCCCGGCCCGCCGGGTGGTGCGGGCGCGGGGTGCGAACGCGCCCAGCTCGAGGTTGTCCTCGACGCTCATGCTGCCGAACAGGCGACGCCCTTCCGGGACCAGCGCGACCCCGCGCTCCACGACGAGATGGGGGCGCAACCGGTGGAGGTCCTCGCCCTCGAAGGTGACGCTGCCTCGTCGCGGGCGGAGCAGCCCGGCGACGGTGTTCAGCAGCGTGCTCTTGCCGGCGCCATTGGGGCCGAGCAGCGCCACGATCTCGCCCGGCCCGATCGAGAGGGACACGCCCGACAGGACGCGGATGTCGCCGTGGCCGGCGTCGAGGTCGCGGACGTCAAGCACGCGGGGGCGTCCCCCGCTCGGCGCCGAGGTAGACGTCGACGACGGCGGGATCGGCGGCGATCGCGGCCGGTGGCCCCTCGGCGATCTTCTCGCCGGCGCTCAGCACGACGATCCGCCGGGACAGCTCCATGAGCGCCCACACGACGTGCTCGACCATGAGCACAGTGATGCCGTCGGCCACGAGGCGGCGGATGAGCGCCATGGCGCCGGCGGTCTCCGCCGGGTTGAGGCCGGCCAGGAGCTCGTCGAGCAGGAGCAGCCGCGGCGACGTCGCCAGCGCGCGAGCCAGCTCCAGGCGCTTGCGATCGATCAGCGTCAGCCTGGCCGCCGGCACCGCGCCCCGGCCCTCGAGCCCGACCAGCGCCAGCAATCGCTCGGCCTCGCCGGCGGCGTCGGCCCCGGCGCCCCGGCGACCGAACAGACGTCCCACCAGCACGTTGTCGAGCGCGGTGAGCCCGGCGAAGGGCCGGACGAGCTGGAAGGTGCGCGCGACGCCGTGCGCGCACACCCGGTGCGGCGAGAGGCCGCTGATCCGCCGGCCGTCCAGCCGCACCTGGCCCGCGTCGGGCGAGAACGCCCCGGCGATGACGTTGAACAGCGTCGTCTTGCCGGAGCCGTTGGGGCCCATGATGCCGACCAGCTCGCCCTCCTCGACGGCGAAGCTGACGTCGTGGACGGCACGGACGCCACCGAACCCCTTGCCGACGTGCTGGACCTCGAGCAGGGGCATGCGACGGCGCGGCCCGAGCCTCAGCGCTTGGCGAACGGCGGCGCCGGATAGGCCAGCGGTGCCGTGGCGAACTCCTTGGGCCAGACCAGCTCCTGCTTGCCGTGCTGCCACTGGGCGAAGGCCCCCTGCACGATGCCGGTGCCGTCGGGCCGGAACTTCACCGGCCCGATGACCGTGGTCATGTCGGTGGCCGCCACCGCATCGCGCAGCTTGTCGCGGTCGGCCGCCCCGGCCCGGGTCAGCGCGGCGGCGAGGATCTGCACGCAGGCGTAGGCGGGGCCGACGATCGGGTCGGACGGCCGGCCGAACTTCTGCTGGTGGGCGTCGTTCAGCTCCTTGACGCCGGGGGCCTTGATCGCGTTGTGCCAGCCGGCGGCCAGCACCGTGTAATCGCCGTCTTTGCCCAGGTTCTTCGTCCACGGCGGCGAGTCGGAGGCCCGGATCATGATGGCCAGCTTCGGCGTGTACCCGAGCTCCTTCATCTGCTTGATCATCGTCATGCCGTCGGGCGGCGTCGGGATCGCGAACACCGCGTCGGCGTTCGCCGACTTCGCCTTGAGAATGAGGTCGGAGAAGTCCTTGGCCCCGGGGGCGTACTCGCCGTGCACCACCACCTGGTAGCCGGCCCCCTTGCCCGCCTCGGTCCAGGCCGCGTTCATCTCCTGGCCCCAGTCCGTCTTCTCCTGGAAGATCGCCACGGTCCTGGGGCGCTCGCCGGCCGGGATGAGGGCCAGCAGCCCCTGCGTGAACTTGCCGACGTCGGGCGATTTCCAGAACGGCGAGAACAGGTACTTGAACCCTTGCTGGTGGATCTTGTTCAGCGCGAACGCGATCCCCAGGTACGGGATCTTGTTCTTCTCGGCCACCGAGGCGGCCGCCGCGTGCAGGTCGGAGCCGAAGCCCCCGAGGTAGGCGACGACGCCCTGGGCGGCCAGCGTCTCCAGCCGGCTCACCGTCTTGGTGGCGTCGGACTCGTCGTCGAGCAGGACCAGCTCGAGCGGTGTCTTCTTGCCGCCCACGGTCACGCCGCCGGCGGCGTTGAGCTGCTCGACGGCGATCTCGTAGCCGGCCCGCACCTGAGCTCCGCCCGGCCCGTAGCGTCCGGTCAACGGCACCACGGCGCCGACCTTGATGGCCTGCGCCCACGCGGGCAGCGGCAGCGCGAACAACGCGAGCAGCAACAGCGCCAGTCGCCTCATCGATGTCCTCCCGTCGGAGTCTGCGTTCGTCCCGGAATCCGGTCAGCGGCCCCAGACCGCGCGCGCGGTCTCGACCACGCGGTGGAGCTTGTCGCGCTGGGCCTCGGGCGTGATGCGGTTGCCTTCCATGGTCGACGCGAAGCCGCACTGCGGGCTCAGCGCCAGGCGCGCCAGCGGCACGATCTTGGCGGCCTCGTCGATGCGCCGCCGCAGCTCGTCCACCGTCTCCAGCCGCGGCTTCTTGGTGGTGACGAGCCCCAGCACTACCTCGCGGTCCTCGGGCATCGCCCGCAGCGGCTCGAAGCCGCCCGAGCGCTCGTCGTCGTACTCCAGCAGGAAGCGCTGGAAGCGGCTGCGGCTGAACACTCGAGCGATCGGCTCGTAGCCGCCGCTGGCGTAGAACATCGACTGGTTGTTGCCGCGGCAGATGTGCAGCCCGAAGGTCACCCCGGGGTGGTGGCCGATGGCGGCATTGTCCATCTCGATACAGGCGTCGATGAGCCGGTCGGGGTCGCTGCCACGCTTGCGGTAGCCCTCGCGCAGCTCGGGGTCGAGCAGCGCGGCGTACTGCGGGGCGTCGATCTGCACGTAGGTGCAGCCCAGGCGCACCAGCTCCTCGATCTCCCGTCGCGTGATGTCCACGACGTCGGCCAGGTAGGCGTCGCGGGTGGGATAGGCCGTGGCGGACTTCTGCGGATCGTAGTAGGCCGCGGCCTGCTGGGCGCTGATCAGGGTCACCTTGGCCGGCCGGGTCGTCCGCGCCCGCACGTACGCGAACTCCTCGCCGCACAGGCTGCGACGCCACCGGAGCCGCTCCACCACGACCGGGCGCTTGAACACCAGCTCGCCGCCCTCCTCGTCGTGGAACGGGATGGCCCAGCCGCCGAACTTGTCGAAGCCGTCGAGGGCATCGATCAGGTGGCCGAAGAACGCGTAGCGGCGCAGCTCGCCGTCGGTGACGACGTCGAGCCCGGCCTCCTCCTGCAGCCGCACGGCCTCGTCGACCGCCCGGTCCTCGACACGCTTGAACTCGGCCGGGGTCAGGCGGCCGGCTGCGACCGCCTCGCGGGCCTGCACGAGGGAGGGGGGGCGCAGCAGGCTGCCGACCACGTCGCTGCGGAAGGGCACGGCGGGATTCTATCTCAGGCGCCCAGCAACTCCTTGGCGATGATGAGCCGCTGGATCTGGCTGGTGCCCTCGTAGATCTGCATGATCTTGGCGTCGCGCATGAAGCGCTCGACCGGGAACTCGCGCGTGTAGCCGTACCCTCCGAACACCTGGACGGCGTCGGTGGCGACCTTCATCGCCGCGTCGCCCGCCCAGCACTTGGCCATCGAGGCCTCGTAGGTGTTGCCGCCGATGCCGGCGTCGACCTGGCGGGCGGCGTGGTGGACCATCAGGCGCGCGGCGTGGGTCTGCATCGCCATGTCGGCCAGCATGAACTGGATGCCCTGGAAGGCCGCGATCGGTTGCCCGAACTGCTGCCGTTCCTTGGCGTACCCGACGGCCGCGTCCAGCGCGGCCTGGGCGATGCCGACCGCCAGCGAGCCGGTGGCCGGGCGCGTGCGGTCGAGCGTGGCCATCGCGATCCGGAAGCCCTCGCCCTCCGAACCCAGGCGCTGGACGGCCGGGATGGCGCAGTCGCTGAAGTGCAGCGCCACCGTGGGCGAGGCGCGGATACCGAGCTTCTTCTCCTTCTTGCCGACGTCGAAGCCCGGCGTGCCCTTCTCGACCAGGAACGCGGTGACGCCCTTGGCGCGCCGGGAGGGATCGACGGTGGCGAAGACGGCGATGACGTCGGCGTGGTCGCCGTTGGTGCACCACTGCTTGGAGCCGTTCAGCACGTAGGTGTCGCCGCGCCGCACGGCGGTGGTCTTCAGGCCCGCCGCGTCGGAGCCGGCCCCGGGCTCCGACAGCGAGAAGGCCGCCAGGATCTCGCCGCTCGCCAGCCCGGGCAGGTACTTCTTCTTCTGGGCGTCGTCGCCGAAGAGCAGGATCGGCAGGCCGCCCAGCGCCTGGTCCAGGTACTGGGTCCCGCTGGCCGCGCACGCGTAGGCAACCTCCTCGCACACCAGGGCCAGGGCCAGGCAGCCCATGTCGGTCCCGCCGTACGTCTCCGGGACCCAGATCGCGTACAGACCCGACTCGACGATCGCCTTGATGGACTCCTCGGGGTAGGTCTCGGTCTCGTCGTAGCGCGCGGCGTGCGGGGCGATCCGCTCGCGGGATACCTTGCGGGCGAGGTCCCGGATCATGCGCTGCTCGTCGGTCAGGTAGAACAGGTCGTTCATGGCCCGTATGGTATAAGACGCGCATGGATCGCGCGACGCTCGAAACGCTGGTGATCCGCTTCACCGAGGCCTTCAACGACAACGACCTCGACGGCGTGATGGCGCTCGTGGCCGAAGACGCCGTCTACGAGGAGTTCACCGGCGCGATCAACCGGGGGCGCGAGGCGATCCGGGCCGCGTTCGTGCCCCAGTTTCGCGGCGACTTCGGGAAGATGCGCTTCGAGACCGAGGACCTCTTCGTGGACGCCGGGACCGGCAAGGCGCTGATCCGCTGGGTGTGCCGGCTGGAGACGAGGCGCGGCCCCGGCGGCTGGCGCGGCCTGGACATCCTGCACGTCGAGCACGGGCTGGTGAAGCACAAGCTCACCTACGCCAAGGCGAAGGTGCCGCTGATCGAGTAGCCTCCCCGTCGTCGCCATCAGTCGCCGACGATCACCAGCGCGTCGACGGCCACGATGGCGGCGCCGTCCGCGATCAGCGGGTTCACGTCGACCTCCAGGATGCGCGGCTCGGAGGCGACGAGGCCCGCCACGCCGTGAATCATGCGGACGAGCGCGCGCCGATCGATCGGAGGCCGGCCCCGCGGACCGGCCAGCAAGCGGGCCCGGGCGCCCTCGTCCAGCATCGACTCCGCCTCGCCCTCGCCGAGGGGCGCCAGCCGCACCGACACGTCGCGCAGCGCCTCGGCGAGCACGCCGCCGGTGCCCAGCACCACGACGGGGCCGAACACCTCGTCCCGCCGGGCGCCGAGCAGCAGCTCGACGCCCGTACGCAGTCGCTCCTGCACGACGAAGCGCGCGGCGCCTGTCCGCGCGGCGAGCGCCGCACAGGCGGCGCGCACCGCCGCCGCGTCGGCCACGTCGAGGACGACGCCGCCGGCCTCGGTCTTGTGCGTGAGCCCGGCCACCTCGGCCTTGACGACGACCGGGTAGCCGATGCGCTCGGCGGCCGCCACCGCCGTCGAGGCGTCGGTGGCGATCGCCTCCCGGCAGAAGGGGACGCCGGCAGCCTCCAGCAGCGCGCGCGCCAGCGCGTACGGCAGCGGGCCGCGGGCCGTGTCGAGGGCGCGCCGCAGGTCGGGGCCGAGGGCGGGCGCCGGCGCGGCCACCCGCGCCGCCGGCGGCCGCGCCTGCCACAGCGCGCGCCAGGCGCGCACGGCGCGCTCGGGGCTCGACAGCACCGGGACGCCGCCGGCGCGCAACCGCGCGGCGATCTCGGGCACGTCGGCGGCGAAGGCGACCGCCGGCTTGCCGGTCGCGCCCGCGGCGGCCACGATGGCGTCGGCGAAGGCCGGAATGTCGAGACCGACGTTCACGGCGATCACTCCGGCCACGGACGGCTCGTCGAGCACGCGCCGCACCGCCTCGGCGATCCGCGCGGGCTCGACCTGGGGCGTGAGGTCGACGGGATTGCCGACGGCCGCGAACGGCGGCAGCAGCCCGCGGAGCGCCGCGCGGGTGGCCCCGGTCAGCGCCGGGACCTCGAGCCCTTCGCGCTCGGCGGTGTCGGCGGCGATCACCGATGGGCCGCCGGACACGGTGACCACGGCGACGCCACGCGCGGCCGGGCGCGTGGTCGGGATCGTCGCGAGGGTCTCGATCGCGTCGAAGAACTCCTCGGTCTCCTCGGCCAGCACGACTCCCGTCGCGGCGCACGCCGCGCGATACACTTCCCAGCTGCCCGCCAGCGAGCCGGTGTGCGAGCCGGCGGCGCGCCGTCCCGCCTCGGAGCGCCCGCCCTTCAGCATGACGATCGGCGTGCGTCCGGCCGCCCGGGCGGCGGCGGCCAGGAAGCGGCCGCCGTCGCGCAGCGCCTCCACGAAGCACGCGATCAGCCCGGTCGACGGATCGTCGACCAGCCAGTCCACCACCTCGCCGATCTCGACGTCGACCTGGTTGCCGATGGAGACGAAGCGCGCCACGCCGAGGCCGCGGCCGCCGAGGTGGCGGAAGATCAGTCCGCCGTAGGCGCCGCTCTGCGACACGATCGAGATGCGTCCCGCCGCCCGCGGCAGGTCCCAGAAGTAGGTGCCGTTGAGGCCGGCCGGCGCCGAGTACACGCCCATGCAGTTGGGCCCGACGAGCCGCAACCCGGCGGCCCGCGCCGCCTCGAGCAGCGCGCCCTGCGCGGCGGCGCCCTCCCCGTCCACCTCGCCGAACCCCGAGGACAGGATGACGGCCGCCTTCACGCCGCGACCTGCCAGCGCCTTGACCGCGTCCGGCACCGCTGCCGCCGGCAGGCTGACCAGGGCCAGGTCGACGCCGTCCGGCAGCGCCTCGATCGACCGCACGGTGGGCACGCCGAGGATCGCCTCGCCCGAGGGATTCACCGGGAACACGGCACCGGTGAAGCCGCTCGTCGTGACGTTCTCGAGCAGACGGTAGCCGAGCTTGGCCGGGTTGCGCGACACGCCGACGACCGCCACGCGGTCCGGTGCGAAGAGCGGCGTGAGCCCCGTCATGGCGCCCATGGTACGACGCGCACGGACCTGGGCACAGTGCACCGCCGGCGAGGCAGGTCGGTCGCGCGGGCGCCGCGCTGGCCGGCGCCGTCACGGCGACCACCGTGACGATGCGCGCCGTATGCGGTGTGGACCTGTTCTTGCCTCGCCGTCTCCCCTCACGGGAGGCGACGATGAGTCGAGCGATGTGGCCCGCAGGTCTGACGCTGCTCGGGGCGCTCGTGGCGTCGAGCACGCCGGCCGAGCCGCAGGGGCGCGTCCTGCACGTGAGCGCGGCCGACCCCACCTGCCAGGGCCAGGCTCCCTGCTATCCCTCCATCCAGGCCGCCGTCACGGCAGCCGCCGCCGGCGAGCGCGTCGTCGTGCAGCCCGGCCTCTACGCGGAGCAGGTGTCGATCACGGAGAAGAACGGCGCGAGCGGCGCCAGCGAATCCGATCGCCTGGTCATCGAGGCCGATCCCGCCGCACCGCCCGACAGCGTCGTGCTGCTGGGCGGCGGCGGGCCGTGCACGAACGGACAGGCGGTGCGGCTGCAGCGGTCGAAGTTCGTCACCCTCCGCGGGCTGGTGATCACCGGGTTCGGCGGCCACGGCATCGCGCTGCAGGGCGGCAACAACGGCAACGTCGGCATTCACATCGAGCGCAACCGCATCGTCGGCAACGCCACCGGCGGTGGCGACTCGTGCACCGGCGGCATCACCGTCGCCCGCGGCAATCCCGGCACCGTCATCGCCAACAACCTCATCTACGCCAACGGTCGGCACGGCATCGCCACCATGGACGCCGATGGCGGGCCACACTTCGTCGTCGGCAACACCATCCACGCCAACGGCTGGAGCGGCGTGCGCGTGACGCGAAACCACGAGATCTTCCTCGTCAACAACGCCGTCACCGGCAACGGAACGGCGGCGGGCTCGACCGGCGGCCGGTTCGGCGTGAGCCGCGAGCCGTCCGTCAGTCCCCGGCCGGCCGACGTCCACCTGCTGGCCAACCTCGTCTGTGGCAACCGTCTGGGCGAGATCGACGGCCCCGCGCTCGATGCGAGCGACGCCGGCAATCTCACGCCGACGGGCGCCGAGGGCGCCGGGGTGGTCGCCCGCCCCGGCTGCCAGACCGTCTCGGCCCTCTATGCGCGCCCCCCGGAGGCCGACGGAAGCAGCGTCGCGATCGACGACGATTTCGCGCCGGCGGCCGGCTCGCCGCTGATCGACCAGGGGCTGGATCCGCGGACGCTCGGCTTCGGATGGAACGACGTCGTCGAGGCCGATTTCGCCGGCGTGGCGTCCCGGCCCACCAACGCCACCGGCTCGGCCACGGCGCGGTTCGACATCGGGGCGGTCGAGGCGCGACGACCGAACCAGGCGCCGGTCGCCAGCGCCGGTCCCGATCGCGCGGTGGTCGAGCGAACGACGGTCACGCTCGACGGCACGGGCAGTGCGGATCCGGACGGCGATGCGCTCACCTTCTCGTGGTCCCAGACGTCCGGCCCGGCGTCGAGCCTGAGCGGCGCCGGCACCGCGACGGCGACGTTCGTGGCGCCGCCGGTGCCCGCCGCGACATCGCTGGTGTTCCGGCTGACCGTCAGCGACCGTGCCGCGGACGCCACCGACAGCGTGACGATCACCGTGGTACCGGCCAACCGTCCGCCGGTGCTCGACCCCATCGGGGACCGGACCGCGGTGGTCGGCGAGACCATCACGCTGATCGCGAGCGGCAGCGATCCGGACGGCGATCCGCTGACGTTCAGCGCCGCGCCGCTGCCGGCGCACGCGACCTTCGACCCCGCGACCCGCCTGTTCGCCTTCACTCCCGACGCGGGTCAGGTCGGCCCGGTGCACGTGACGTTCACCGTGAGCGACGGGCGCGGCGGCAGCGCATCGGAGATCGTCACCATCACGGTGATCGCCGCGCTACGGCTGACCATCACCTCACCCGGCGCCGGCTCCACGGTGCCGGCCGGGGCGCTGCTCGTGCGGGGGACGCTGCAGTCGCCGACCAGCGACGTCGGCGTCGCCGTCAACGGCGTCGCCGCGGCCGTCCAGGACGGCGGGTTCGTCGCCCTCGTCACCGCCATGCCGGACACGACCACGCTGACCGCCACCGCCACCGGAGGCAACGGCAGGTCAGCCACGCACGCGATCACCCTCTCGGTCAGCGCCGTCCTGACGCCGGCCACCACGCTGCGGGCGGTGCCGGCGTCGGGAGTCGCCCCCCTGCGCGTGACCTTCACGGCAAGCGCGGTCCCGGAGGCCAGGATCGTGGCGCTCGACGTCGACGGCGACGGCGCGACCGACATCCAGGGCAGCAGCCTCGACGGGACCGCGTTCACCTACACCGCGCCCGGCGTGCACGTGCCCGTCGCGCAGGTGATCGACGCCGAGGGCCGCCAGGCGAGCAGCCACGCGATCGTCCAGGTCCTGGACGCCGCCGCCCTCGACACCCTCCTCCAGGCGCGGTGGTCCGCGTTGCGGGCCGCGCTCCTGCAAGGCGACGTCGACGGCGCCGTGGCGCTCTTCGCGGTGAGCTCGCGCGAGGCCTATCGTTCGCAGCTGGCGGCTCTGGGCGACGTCGGCCTCCTGCCGCAGGTCGCCGTCGATCTGCCGGCGATCGGTCTCTCGCGGCTTCGCGAGCGGACGGCCGAGTACGACCTCCGGGTCGCGCGCGACGGGACGCAGTATGCTTTCCTCGTGGTCTTCGTGGTCGACGAGGACGGCGTGTGGCGGCTATGGGCATTCTGAGCCGCCTCGGCCTCGCCATGGCCCTCCTCGCCGTCACCGGCCTGGCGCCGTCCGCGGAGGCGCTCGACGATCTCGGCGCCGTCGTCAACCGCTCCCGCTCCAGCGCCGGCCTCATCCTCCTCGGCCTGATCGATGCCGAGTTCCCGCACCTCAGGACGGTCCGCTCCGAGACCCCGGCGCCGCCGTCGACGCTCAGCCCCTCGCCGCCGTCCGGCGCGAGCGGACCCTGTGACGTCGATCCGAAAAATCCGCCACCACTGCCGCCGCCCAGGCCCCCGCGCATCCCGGCATCCGGGACGCTCAATCCGGTCGACGGCCGCCGCGCACCGTACTACGGGCGGGTGGTGGATGCGGAACGGGGCACGCCCTTGCAGGGAGCTGTGATCGTCGCGGTGTGGACACGGCGCATCACCGCACCGTTCCATGCACGTTCGGAAACGCACGACGCCTGCGACGTGCTCAGTGCCGCGGACGGCACGTTCATCCTCGATGGCAGAGCAATCGAGCAAGCGAGAGTGTCGAACTTGGAACCGCCGGTGTTCAGCGTATTCATGCCAGGCTTCAGCGCCTGGGGCATCTCGACAGCGCGCGTGCCATCTCGCTTGTCGACGATCCGAGGCGACGTTCAGGGCTTTCATGACGTGACGGTCAGGTTGACAAGGCTGCAGAGTCGAGAACAGCGCTTGGACCTGGTGAATGGTCTTCCAGCGCCGGCGTCTGATACGCCGCTGGAAAGAGTGCCGCGCTTGGTCGAGGCCTGGAGGCGGGAGCGAGCCAACCTGAAATCGCGTTGACGGGACTGTAGCCGGAGGGGCAATGGTTGCGCGAACTTCGATCTGCTGTGCGATAGCGGTCTTGCTCGCCATCTGGCCGGTCGTGGGTTCCCCCTACGAGATCGAGACGCACGATCGCATGAGCCAGTCCGCATTGCAGGCATCAGGGGTCGCCGGCATGCTGCAACGCGATTTGAACATTGTCGATGGTGGCGGTCACGTGGTCACTGGCCGCACACTCCGAGACTGGATCGGTATCGGCGCTCGCCGCGAGGACGACACGCTGCGGTTCCTGAACCATTTCCACAATCCGCTGCGGACGTGGGACGCGGCGGGGTTCCGGGTGCCGTACCCCTTCTTCGGTGTTCAGATCGGCGCCTCGGCCATCCTCTGGCAGCAGGACGAGCAGAGCTCGGGCTGGTCGTGGTGGGAGGCGCGCGAGCTCTATCTCGACGCGCTCACGCGGCCGCAGCGGAGCGAGCGCGACGAGCGGCTGGCTCGCACGTTCGAGGGGCTCGGTCGCGTCGTTCACCTCCTGCAGGACGCGGCGTCACCGGCTCACACGCGCAACGATCCGCACATCGGGCCCGGGCTGGAGGACGTCGCCGCGGGCCGGGCGAAGGGCTTCAACTACGAGACGTTCGTCCGCGAGGTCGCCCTGAGCGAGCCGGCGTTCCTCGACGCGGTCCTGGCGCCGGTCGCGGTGTCACCGGCCTGGACGGGCAGCGGCAATCCGCTGGCGCCCCTGCCGATCGCCGCGCTGGTCGACAGCGAGCGTTACGACGGTACGAATCCCGCGGTCACGCTCGACGATCCCATCGGCCTGGCGGAATACGCCAACGCCAACTTCTTCAGCGAGGACCGGACGTTTCCCGGCACGAACCCCTTCACCCGGTTTCCCTATCCGGCCCTGACCAGCGCCACGGTCGTCGCGGTCCCGGTCACTCTGCCGAGCGGGGAGACGGTACTCCGCCAGTACTACGTCAAGACCGGGGACGGCGACACGGGATACCGGCTCGCGACGGTCGGCTTCCTGCGCGACTACCAGCGGCGCTTCCAGCTCGACCCCGGCCGCTTCGATCAGAAGCCGCCGCTCGACGAGGACGTCTACCGGGACTACGCGCGGCGACTGGTGCCGCGCGCCGTCGGCTACTCCTCGGCCCTCATCGACTACTTCTTCCGCGGCCGCCTCGACGTCGGCCTGCTGGACGAGGTCGACGTTCCCCGGGTCGTGGGCACCAACGCCTCCGACGAAGCGCTCCAGACCGGGGCGCTGTTCGTCTACGCCGAGGACCCCGGCGGGACGCGCACGCTCGTCAGCGATCCGCAGGGTGTCGCCGTGGAGGGTCCGGTGGCGCCGGGCGCGCGGCTGCCGGACGTGCCATTGACCAGCCGGCCGGCCGACGCGGCGCGCTTCGTCGCGGTCTATCGGGGCGGCCTCGGCAGCGAGCGGACGAGCGGGACGAATCCGGGCGCGGTCATCGGCAAGGTCTTCACGCCGCTGCGCGTGGAGGAGATCTATCGCGGCGGCGAAGCCTGGATGCTGCGGTCACCGACGACGACGGCCACGCTGCCGCTGTCGACCGCCGAGTTCTCGGAAGTGGCCTGGGGCGACGACCAGGACACGGTCGTGGCCCGGACGTCGGACGGCAGACGCGTGGTCCTCTTCGAGGTCAGCCGCGCGACGCCGGGTGGGGACGTGGTGGTCGCCGGCAGCCCGCCGGAGGTCGTGCTGGCCGAGCGGACGTCCGCAGTCCTGCCGTTCGCGCAGCCGCCGACGGTGGCGACCGTGCAGTGGAGCGACGTCATCGACTACACCCAGCGCGTCGGACGGTTCACGGTGACCACCGCGGCGGTGTGGCACGAGCCGACACCGACGTCGCCGGGCTTCTACGATTCCACGCTGCAGCACCAGCCGATCTCGTTCGGGATCGTCCACCAGCAGAGCGTTTCCTTCGGCGGCACCTTCGACGTCGTGCTGGACGAGGCCCACGACGGCGCCTCCGCCGGCTCCGATGGGCAGTACCGCTGGTTCCTGACGCAGGTGGCGGCCGACCAGCACGGGCGGCTGCTCGGGCTCGTCGTCGTCTACCTGGACGACCCCGGCGTCGCCACGCTCCGGATGCCCGTCCTGACGCTCGACCGGTCCGGCGCGCTGGTCGCGTCCGGCGACGTCGAGACCCTTGCCCCGGGCTTCCCGCCTGAGGTCGCCCCGCTGCTGTGGGCCCTCGTGGATCTCGAGGACGGGCGTCTGATCGCCTCCAGCGCGCAGCGGACCATCACGCTCGCCCGGACCCGGGCGGTCGAGGCTCCGCTGCGCATCTTTCGCCACGATGTCCTCGTCGTGACCGGAGGACCGGCCCAGCCCTCGGACGAATGGGTCCCCGCCTCGCCGATGGCGCGGCAAGACACGACCGCCGACGCCGAGGTCGCGACGATCCAGGGCGATCTCTCCCTGATCGCGACCGGGTGGATGCGAGACGACCTGGCCGCCGCGATCGGCGAATGGGGTCTCGGCGGCTTCGGCATCGCGCCCGTCGTCCGGCGCTCTTACTACAACTACGACTGCCTCGAGGCCGTCTGCGGTCCCGGCGACGCCGGCATGGCCTCGTACTCGGTGGTGGATACGCAGATGGCGGCGCTGTCCCCTCCGCCACAGTTCTTCTCCGGGGTCCGGGCCGCGCGGCCGACGAACGGCGAACGCCTCGTGCTCCTGGGCGACACCCTGCGCGGCGAGGACTGGCCGATCGGACACCTGGTGATCTGGGATGCCGAGGCGGCGCGCGCCCGCATCCGGCTCGCGCTCCCACCGGCGTTCTTCCGCGGCGTGGGCGCTCCGCCCACCGCGGCCCTGGCCATGGTCTTCAACGCGGCCGGGGTCTTTGCCGACCCCGACACGTACCTCGTCCGCCTCGACGATCCGGACGCGCCGGCCGTCGTGTTTCCGGCGACGAACCTGGCGTCCGACTTCAGGCTGCTCGACCCTGCCTTCCTCTACAACGTGGACGACATGAAGTTCTACCGGCTGCAAGCGCCACTGGAGGTCACCGCCCTGCCGACGCCGTTGCAGCCGGTCGAGGGGAACCCGGCCGGCAGCTATCACGCCGTGGTGCCACGCTGAGTCTCAGCGCGCGCGCTGGTCGACGACGCGCACGGCCTTGCCCGGCGGCCGCTCGAGCGTGCCGGCTGGGCAGAGGCGGATCTCCGGGTTGAGGCTCAGCAGGTCGTGGAGCTCGCGCCGCAGGTGGCCGGTCACGCCGGCGGCGCCGCCGGGCGCGGTCTCCACCACGATCGTCATCCTCTCGCCGCCGCCGTCGGCGTCGAGCACGATCCGGTACTCGGGGCCGAGACCGGGGGTCCGCAGCAGCAGCGTCTCGATCTGGCGCGGGTAGAAGTTCACGCCCTTGTAGATCACCATGTCGTCGGTGCGGCCGCGCAGGCGGTCGAGGCGGAGCATCGTCCGGCCGCAGTCGCAGCGGGCTCGGGTCAGGACGCGCGTCAGGTCGTGCGTGCGATAGCGGACGAGCGGCAGCCCGGCCCGGGTGAGCGTGGAGACCACCAGCTCGCCCTCGACACCGTCGGCCACGCGGGCGCCGCTGCGCGGATCGACGATCTCGACGGCATAGTGGTCCTCCCACACGTGAATGCCGGCCCGGGCCACGCAGTCGATGCCCAGGCCCGGCCCGCCGGTCTCGGTCATTCCGATGATATCGTACGCGGTGACGCCGAGCTCGCGCTCGATCAGGGCGCGCAGCTCGTCCGACCACATCTCCGAGCCCAGGATCGCCACGCGCAGGCGCAGGGCCCCGAGGTCGAACCGCTCCTCGCGGGCGACCTCGATGAGCCGCAGCGGATAGGTCGCGATGGCCGGCAGGACGGTGGTACCGAGGTCGCGCATGAGCTGCAGCTGCAGCAGCGTCCGGCCGGCCCCCACCGGGACCACCATCGCGCCCAGGCGCTCGGCGCCGTAGTGAAAGCCGAAGCCCCCCGTGAACAGGCCGAACGACGGCGTGATCTGGACGACGTCGGCGGCGGTGACGCCGGCGGTCACGTAGCAGCGGGCCATGACGTCGCCCCACTGCGCGACGTCGGCCCCGGTGTACGGATTGAGGATGGGATTCCCGGTGGTGCCACTCGACATGTGCACCCGCCGGTAGCCCTCGCCGCCGCCGCAGGCGAGCCCGAAGGGATAGGCGTCGCGCAGGTCGTCCTTGGTGAGGAACGGCAGGCGCCCCCAGTCGTCGACGTGTCTCAGGTCGTCGGCGCGGACGTCGCCGAGGCGCCGGACCCAGGCCGGGTTGGCACGCACCCGGGCCAGGGTCAGCCGCATGCGCTCGAGCTGCAGCCGTGCGAGCGCCTCCGGATCGATGGCCTCGAGGTCGGGCTGCAGCACGGCTACAGGAGCTTGACCACCGCCGCGTGGGCCATGACGACGTCGGGCGACCGCTGCAGCGCGTCGCGATACTTCGTCGCGAAGGTGGTGCTGTCACCCGATCGCAGCAGCGCGCGGGCCTGGAGGACGAACGTCTCCGCTCCGGCGTCCGCGTCCTCCATCTCGTCCAGCGCGGCGTCGATGGCCGAGATCATCCCCGACAGCGAGCGCAGCCACGCGAACTGCTCGTGGTGGAGCAGCAGGCCCAGGAGCTCGGGCCCGGACGTCACCGTCCCGTGCGCCGCCTCGTAGGCGCTGCGCTCCTCCTCCACCAGGGTCTTGTGCAGCCGCGTCAGTCGGCTCCGCAGGTCGTGCAGGCGAGGGGGCATCGGATCAGAGCATGAACCGGGTGTCGGACCCGCTGGTCGGGTACGCGAAGATGACCTGCTTCAGCTCGTCGGCGGGAACGTGAAATCGGATGGCGGCCGCGAAGAGGTTGATCACCTCGTCGGCGCGCGGGCCGAGCAGGTGGGCGCCGAGGATCTGGTTCGAGCCTTCCTCGATCAGCACCTTGAAGCCGGAGGCGGTCTCGCCGACGCGGCGCGTGTTGAACCACCCCGACGTGTCCTGGTGATTCGTCCGGAAGCGCCGGCCGGCCGCGCGCGCGGCCTCCTCGGTGAGGCCGGCCGCCGCCAGCGGGGGAACCGTGAAGACGGCCGAGGCGATGCCGTCGTAGTTCGGTGTGCGCCGGTTACCCTCCAGCAGGTTGGTCACCAGCACGCCCACGTCGTGGTCGGCCTTCGGCGTGAGCGGAGGGCCGCTGGCCGCCGCGTCCCCACCGGCGTAGACGGCGGGGTTGGAGACGCTCTGCAGGAACTGGTTGACGGTCACGCCGCGCCGCTCCCGCTTGACACCGGCCGCGTCGAGGTCGAGATCGTCCAGCTCGGGAACCCGCCCGGCGCCGTGGATGGCGACGTCGGCGTCGAAGCTCCGCTCCTGCCCGCCCTGCACGCCGCGCACGACCAGACCGGAACCGGCCGCCTCGACGCCGCTGACCTCGAGATCCAGCTCGACGCGGATGCCGACCTCGCGCGTCCGTGCCACGAGCCTGGCGACGAGATCGGGATCGAACCCCTCCAGCGGCCGGGGGCCGCGATGGAGGATGGTCACCCGGGCGCCGGCCCGCGCCGCCACGTGGGCGAACTCGAAGGACACGTATCCCCCGCCGACGAACAGCACCCGGCGCGGCAAGCGGTCGAGGTCCAAGAAGCGGTCGCTGGTGATCAGCCGCTCGGCCCCGGGGAACCGCAGCGGCGCCGGCTCGGCGCCCGCCGCGATGAGGACCCGCCGCCCGGTGAGCCGGTCGTCGCCCACCGCCAGGGTGGTCGGGCCCACGAACCGCGCCTGTCCGTGGAACTGCTCGACGCCGATCCGCGCCCACGCCTGCTCGGTCCGCTCGGTGGTCCCGTCGATCAGCGCGTGCTTGAAGCGCATCAGCTCCGGCCAGTCGATGGCCATCTCGCCGGCCGGGACACCCTTGCCCGCCAGGTCGCGCGCGGCCTGGACCGCGTCGGCGGCGCCGACCAGGATCTTCTTCGGGACGCAGCCGCGCAGCGCGCAGGTGCCGCCGAAGGGCCGCCGATCCACGACGGCGACGCTCCACCCAGCCTCGCGGCAGCGCGAGGCGACGGCGGCCGTCACGCCGGTGCCGACGACCACGAGATCGTATTGCCTGTCCATCGGGTGGGTCCCTTCTCAGCGCGGCGCCGGCGCACGTCGACGGGCGCGCCACCACTCCCTCACCTCGCGCAGGTGATCCCGCTCGTGCGCCCAGCCCGGAGCCGGCAGCCATTCCACGACCGTGTAGGCGTGCGAGGGATCGCGCAGCGAGGCGGCCGGCAGGCGCCGGAACGAGGCGATCAGCTGCGCGTGCACCCGGGCCATCCGGCGCAGGAGCGCGGGCAGCCCCTGCCGGCGCGTCCGGGCGACCGAGCGCGCGTTGAAGCGGTCGGCGTCCGCCATGCTCTCGAACCAGCGGATGCGGTCCGCCCGCCCGCGCGCGATGAGCCGGAACCGTCGCACCGTCTCCTCGTCGCAGGTCAGCAGGTGTCCGAGGACGTCCTTCACCGACCAGCGGTCCTGGGTGCGCGGACGCAGGACCTCGGGCTCGGGCAGCCGCGCCACCAGGGACAGGGTGGACCGGCGGGTCGCCTGCATGCGCCGGATCGCCCGTTGCCGCCAGGCGCCCGCGGAGGCCGAGGCTCGTGCCGACATGATGCCCCGACGTTAGCCCCGGCCGGCGGCACGGTCAAACCGGCGCCGGGCGTCGTCGAGCCCGACCGCGCACCTCGATTGACAGGCCGGGCCGTTTGACCATAATGGGCGCCACGTCTCGGCGTCACCGCTCCCGCGCGCCGGAGGCGAGCCGCGATGAGGAGGTCCCACGATGCGATCGGTTCGAATCACTGTCTGCGCCGTGCTCGTCCTGCTGGCTGCCGTCGTCCCGGTCACCGCCGCCCCCGAGGGGCAGATGACGTGGGGCGTGCACATCTCGCTGGCGCCGACGTGGTTCGACCCGGCGGAGACGCTGGGCATCATCACGCCGTTCATGGTCATGTACGCGCTCCACGACGCGCTCGCCAAGGCCATGCCGGGTAACCCCGTCGCCCCCGGCCTGGCCGAGTCGTGGCAGATGTCGGCCGACGGCAAGGTGTACGACTTCACGCTACGAAAGAACGTGAAGTTCCACAACGGCGAGCCGCTCACCGCCGAGGACGTGAAGTTCTCCTTCGAGCGGTACCGGGGCGCCTCGGCCAAGGCGCTCAAGGACCGCGTGGCCGCGGTGGAGACGCCCGACCCGCTCCACGTCCGGTTCCGGCTCAAGAACCCTTGGCCCGACTTCATGACGTTCTACACGGCGGCCAGCGGCGCCGGCTGGATCGTGCCGAAGAAGTACGTCGAGAAGGTCGGCGACGACGGGTTCAAGAAGGCCCCGGTCGGCGCCGGGCCCTACAAGTTCGTCTCCTTCACGCCGGGCGTCGAGCTGGTCATGGACGCCTTCGAGGGCTACTGGCGGAAGGCCCCGAACGTCAAGCGGCTCGTGTTCAAGGTCATCGCCGACGAGTCGACGCGGCTGGCCGCGCTCAAGCGCGGCGAGGTCGACGTGGTGTACTCGATCCGCGGCGAGCTGGCCGAGGAGCTGCAGCGCACCCCCGGGCTCACGCTGAAGCCCACGGTGATCCAGGCGCCCCAGTGGGTGAGCATGCTGGACCAATGGGATTCCAAGTCGCCCTGGCACGACCGGCGGGTGCGCCTGGCTGCCAACCTCGCCATCGACCGCAAGGCGATCAACGAGGCGATCACGCTCGGCCACTCGCGCCTGACCTACAGCGTCATTCCCAGCACCTTCGACTTCTACTGGCAGCCGCCGGCCTACGCGTTCGACCCCGCCCAGGCCAAGAAGCTGCTGGCCGAGGCCGGGTACCCCAACGGCTTCGACGCCGGCGATTACTACCTGGACATCTCCTACGCCAACGTGCAGGAGGCGATCGCCAACTACCTGCAGCAGGTCGGCATCCGCACCAAGCTGGTCTCGCGCGAACGCGCGTCCCACTGGAGCACCTACAGCGACAAGAAGTACAAGAACCTCGCCTACACGGCGAGTGGCGCATTCGGCAACGCCGCCACGCGCCTGGAGTCGTACGTCGTCGCCGGCGGCGCCTACGTGTACGGCAGCTATCCGGACATCGACTCCCTCTTCAAGGACCAGGCGGCCGAGCTGGACCGCAAGAAGCGCGAGGCGCTCCTGCACCGGATCCAGCAGCTGATGCACGAGAAGGTCATGACCATCCCGATCTGGGAGCTGGCGTTCATCAACGGCCAGGGGCCTCGCGTCCAGGAGTCCGGGCTCGGGCTCATCCCCGGCCACGCCTACTCGGCGCCGTACGAGGACGTCAAGCTCAAGGGCAAGTGACGTGGAACACCCGCACCACTGTCTGTACTGCCAGACGCGGTGGTTCTGCCACGAGGACTGCGTGATCTCCGGGCCCTCGGTGTGCGAGCCGTGCCGGGACAAGCTCAGCGCGTCACCGGACCTGCCCCGGCGGGTCATCGCACTGACCGCCGGGACGCCCGTGCTCGATCGGCTCGCCGAGCGCGAGGCCGAGCGGCTCCGCGGGCGGCTGCGCGGAGCGGGATCCTCCTAGCCCCGGGCTCCGGTCGGCGGACCCAGCCCGGTCCGATCCGGACGGTGAGCCTCGACGAGGCCCAGTACACCGTCGCTGCGCGTGTCGGCGGCCGGGCCGACGCGACCCGTTTCAGCCACCGTAGCCCCAGTTCCAGCAGGGCAGCCGCTCCTTCCAGAACCACTCGTCGCAGAGGGCCTCGTCGCAGCGGCGACGGCAGTCCGGCTCGCTGAGATCGCCCGTGCACCGCAGCGTGCCGGCTTCGCGGCAGTAGCAGGCGCCGAGGAAGACCGTGGGCCCCTCGGCCGCGGCGCCGCCCGCGGCGAGGGCGACGAGCAGCAGGACGCCCAGCACGGCCCGTCGTGTCGTGGTCCTCATTGCGACCTCCCGCTCGCCTCCCTATACTCCCCCGCATGCCACCGCGCCAGCCTCGCCCTCGCCACGCGCGCGCCCTGGCGACGCTGCTGGTGATCGGCCTGCTGACCACCGCGGCCGACGAGCCGTCGCGACTGCGCCGCGTCGTCGCGACCGGCGAGGCGGCGCCCGGCGGCGGCGTGTTCGACCGCTTCGGGACGGAGTCGATGCCGATCGTGGCGCCGATGAACGCGCGCGGTGACGTCGCGTTCTTCGCCACGCTCGGCCGCGGCGACGCCGGCGAGGGGCTCTTCCTGTGGTCGCGGAGCCGGGTCACCGCCGTCGCCCGGGAGGGGGACCCGGTGGCCGGCGCCGGGCGCCTCTCCGGGTTCGGCAAGCACCCGGCCCCCGCCCTCGGCGACGACGGCACCGTCGTGTTCGCGGCCGCCATCGCCGGCGGCCGCGCCGTCGAGGGCATCTTCACGTCGCACGGTGGGCGCGTGCGGCCGGTCGCGCTGAGCGGTGGCGCGGCGCCCGGCGTCGCCGCCGGCGTGCTGGCCGCGCTCGACGCCCCGGCCATCAACGCGCGTGGCGACGTCGCCTTCCTCGCCACCGTGCGGCGCGGGCGCGAGAGCCTGGAGGCCGTGCTGCTCTTCACCCGCGGCGCGCTCCAGAAGATCGTCGTGCAGGGCGATCCGGCGCCGACCGGGGGCAGCTTCGCCGCGTTCGGACCGCCGTCGATGAACCGCGAGGGCACCGTCGCGTTCGGCGCCGCGGTGGAGGGCAAGGCCGTGCCGGGCGGCATCTTCCTGTGGCGGGCCGGGCGGCTCCAGATGATCCTCGGCGCCGGCGACGAGACGCCGATCGGGGGCATCTTCGCGAAGTTCTCCGAGCGCCTCGGCCTCAGCGACGCGGGCATGGTCGCCTTCCACGGCCTGCTCAAGGGGGCGCCGGTCGCTGCCGGCATCTTCGCGATCGAGGACGGTCGACCGCGGGTGATCGCGCGCCTCGGCGATCCGGCGCCCGGCGGCGGCCGCTTCTCGAACTTCGGGCTGTGGCCGGCGGTCGGCGCCGCCGGAGTGATCGCCTTCGCCGCGTCCGTCGACGACGGCCCGAGCCCGCTGATCGTCGCGCGCACCGGCGCGGACGGGCTGCGCCGTGTGGTGGGCGTCGGCGACGCGCTGCCCGGCGGCGCCCGCATCACTTCCCTCACGCTCCTGCCGGTCGTCAGCGTGAGCGGGACGGGCGCGGTGTCCTTCGCAGTGGCACCCACGGCCACCGGCGAGGGGCCCGAGGGCGTCTTCGTCGCCGCCCCCGAGCCCTGAGGGCTGCCTCGCCCTCAGTTCATGTCGGAGGGCGGGTACTCGATGAAGACGTTGGCGGCGGTGACCAGCTTGTGGGGCGTCGCCGTGCGCGCCGGGACCGGCTCGCCGCGCAGCATGCGAAGCGCCAGCGGCAGCACCTCGTATCCCAGCCGGTCCAGGTAGAACGCCACCGAGCCGATCACGATGCTCCCGCGATTGCTGGGGTCGATCTCCTTGCGATCGTTCATGCCGCCGTGGATGCTCCGGTCCACGCCGTGACTGACGATGGCCGCGTCGCGCACGCGTCCGGCGCTCTCGACGGCCGCCTTGGCGGCCAGGGCGGTGGCGTCGTCGGTGGCGGCGACGAGCACCTTGCGCGCCGGGTTGGCGGCCAGGAACGCGCCGAGCAGCGGCGCCACCTGCGCGGGGTTGCCCTGGGTGTCCAGCGTCGTCAGCCGCGCGGCCGGCAGGCGCTGGTGAAGCGCGTCGGTCAGGCCCCGCACGCGCTCGGGGACTCGCTCGGCCGCGGCCGCCACGCGACCGACGACGACGGCCACGGTCGGCTGGCCCGCCCACGCGCGCGCGGCGAACTGGGCCAGCGCCTCGCCGGCCAGGCGGCCGGCCGCGGCGTTGTCGAGGCCGTAGAGCGGCGCGCCCGGCACCGGGTCGTTGACGGCCAGCACCGGGATGCCGGCGGCCTTCAGGGTCCGGGCGACCGTGGCGTTGGCGGCGGCGCCGGCGTGGTACTGGATGTAGAGGTCGACCTTGCGCGCGACGGCCGCCTCGGCATTGGCGACGGCTCGCGCGTCGTCGCGGCGGTTGTCGTAGAAGACCAGGTCGACCGGGTACAGCCGGGCCGCCAGGTTGAAGCTCTCGCGGACCTCGGCGCCGGTGAACCCGGTACCTTCCAGCGTGACGCCGGGCTCCTCGGTGAGGTTGGCGAAGGCGATGGTCCAGCGACGCTGGGCCGACACCGGGCCGCCGCCCGCGACCAGGAGCGTCAGGAGCGCGACGAGGGCCGACGCCGCCCGCCAGACGCGCCGACGCCGGCGTCCGCACGGGAGCGCCGGCGTCGGGTGAGTCATGATGCCGTGACCGCGGCGGCTACTGGATGCCGTCGATCGCGACGAAGTTGCCCGTCATGCCCACGGCCTTGGGCACCGTCATGTTGAAGAAGAACGTCGCCCGCTTGCTGGCGGCGGCCTCGGCCGCCATCAGGTCCGTCCGCACGTTCTCGATGATGTGGATCCCGTTGTCCGTCAGCAGGATGTTGTGGACGATGAAGGCTTCCTTGGGATCCTCCCCGGGGATGACCTCCACGGCCCAGCTGTCGGAGCCGACCGCGACCACCTTCTGCGACGCCAGCCACTTCGCCGCGTCCTTGCCGATTCCCGGCTCGCCGCTGTTGTAGAGGGCGTTCTGGGCGGGGAACTGCTCGAACAGGTCTCCCCAACCGGTGTGGATGACGACGATGTCGCCTTCGCGCAGGGTGACGTTGTACATCTTGAGCCCGGCCTGGATGTCGGCGGCGGAGATCACGGTGCCCTTCTCCAGGCACGGCTTCTTGCACGCGGCGTTGCCCTTGAACTTGTTCGCCGCCTGGTAGACCTTCACCATGTCCACGAGCACCCCGCGGGTGGCGAACGACTTGAGGTGCTCGAGCCCGAGCTTCGTCATGTTGTTCTGGTTGATGAACTTGCCCATCGCGATCTGGTTGTAGTAGCAGTCCTTCCGCCCGATGTGGCCCATGCCGTCCAGGTGGGTCCCCACGTGGCTCTGGCTCAGCCACGTGTCCTCCATGTAGGTCAGCTGGTTCTCGCCGAACGCCGCCCCGGGGGCCAGGCTCACCGCGGTGAGGATCGTCTTGGTGAAGCGAGAGCCGAACAGCGGGACGCCGTCGACCAGCGGGTAGGACATCGCGGTGACCTTGCCGGTCTGGATCTCGGCGGCGGCGGCCTTGGTCACGGCCGCGGTGACGCGGTTCGTGGCGCCGGTCTGATCGTTCGGCCCCCACGGCGACGCCGGCACGACCGTCTTGCAATCGGTCTGCGCGAGGGCAGGCGACCCGAGTGACAGGAGGGCGAGCAGGACACCGGCGACGACCAGCGCTGTGCGGACCATGACGAAACTCCTTTTCATCGGTGAAAAGCAAGCCCCAGCTTCCCGACGCGAGGCGGATCGTACGCGAAGCGGATCGGCAGGGTCAAGCGGCCCCGGCTGCTGCGATGCGTCACACGCGCCTCTTGACCAGGCTCGCCCGTGTTCCTCACACTCCCCGCGCATGTGCGCCTGGCTGCGTCTGCTCGTCCTGCTGATCGCGGGCCTGATGGTGATCGGCGTCGCCATCCCGCCCGTCACCGAGGACCGACTCGAGACCGGGTTCTGCAGCGCCGACTGCCCGGTACAGCACGCCGGCCACGGCACCGCCGTCGGGCCACCGCCGGCGCCGACGGCCGCGCACCGTCTTGCGATCGTCGCGGCGCCCATCGCCCGCGAGACGGACCCCGCGCGCTCCACGCCGCCTTCGCCCGACGTCCCGCGCGCCCCGCCCTCCGACTGACCGTCCGAGCGACCCGTAGCGTGAGGCGCCGGCGACGCCGGCGCCTTCGAGCGACGTCAACCAGCGGAGGCATGCCATGTCAAGGCCCGGTGGCCGTTCACTCGCGGTGCTCATGCTCGTGGCGCTGACCGCCGCCGGCCCGTCCGACGTCGCCCACGCTGACGACGCGGACGCGCTGCGCCGCGAGCTCCAGACGCTGCGCCAGCAGCTGGCCACGCTCACGCAGTCCTACGAGCAGCGGCTGAAGGTGCTCGGCGACCGCCTCGAGCAGCTGGAGCGCGGCCGGGCGCCGGCCGCGCCGGCGCCCGGGACGACGCCGTCGGCGACACCGCCGGACTCCCCGCCGGCCGCCAAGGCCCCGCCGACCGCCGGATCGCCGACGCTCGCCGACCTCGCTCGACCACGACAGCCCTTTGCCCTGGCCCAGCCCGGGCGCGCCCTGCTGTTCGACATCGGGGTCGGCGGCGACTTCGTGGCCGACGTGACCTCCGCGACGCGCGAGCGGCAGCGCGACGGCACCTTCGCCGGGCGGGAGAACCGGCTCTTCCCGCGCGAGGTGGAGGTCGGGCTGTTCGGCCGGGTGGATCCGTACGCCAGCGCCGTGGTGCGCATCAGCGCCGGCGAGGAGGCGGCCGACACCGGCCCATCGTCGCGGGAGCTCACCGTCCGGCTCGACGAGGCCAACGCCACGCTGCTGAGCCTGCCGCTCGGGACCACGACGCGCTTCGGGCTCATGCGCCCTCGCTTCGGGACGCTGAACACCGTGCACCAGGACGACTTGCCCCAGGTCGACCGTCCCAACGTGCTCGCGCGCTTCTTCGGCGAGGAGGGCCTCGACGGCGAGCGCGGGATCGAGGCCTTCTGGGTGTTGCCGCTGGCCATCTATCACGAGCTCTCGCTGGGCGTATTCGACGGCGACAACGAGGTGGCGTTCGGGAGCGGCTCGCTGCGCGACCCGCTCGTGATCGGCCGCTGGCGCACCTTTCTCGAGCTGGACGAGCACGGGCTGCAGCTCGACCTCTCGGCGGCCACCGGTCCCACCGCCGAGGACGACCGCAACACGGTCGTCGGCCTCGGCGCCAAGTACAAGTGGATGGGGCCCACCGGCTTCCCGGTGCTCACGCTCGCCGGCGAAGCCCTGGCGGGCTTTCGCAGCGGCGGCGGGTCGCTCGAGCCGGGCGCCCGCAGCCTCGACCGCTGGGGCGGATACGTCTACGGCCAGTACGATCTGGATCGACGCTGGGCCGTCGGGGTGCGCGCCGACTGGACCGAGCTGCCGGTCGGCCGGGGCCGCGAGTGGGCGCTGTCGCCGTACGCGCAGTTCCAGCCGTCGGAGTTCCTCCGCTTCCGCGTCCAGTACAAGCACACGGAGGGGCGCGGCGCCATCGAGCGAACGGCGGACGAGCTCTTCCTGCAGGGCAGCTTCATCCTCGGCGCCCACCCCACGGAGCGCTTCTGATGCTTGCCCGACGACGTGCTGACGCCGCCCCGGGCCGCCGGGTCCTCCGGGTCTTGATGGCCGTCGCGCTCGTCGCGCTCGCGGCCGCGGCGAGCCCGACCCTGGCACCCGCCCAGGCGCGCCTGCGCGTGCTGGCGACCCTGCCGGACCTGTGGGCGATCACCCGCGCGGTCGTCGGCGACCTCGGCGACGTCCAGGTGGCGACACGGCCGGGCCAGAACCCCCACGACCTGGAGATCCGTCCGAGCCAGATCCTCCTGGTCAAGCGCGCCGAGATCCTGGTGCGCAACGGTCTCGATGAGGACGCCTGGATCGACCCGGTCATCGAGAGCAGCGGCAACCCCCGGCTGCTCCGCGGCGCGCCGAGCGTGGTGGAGGCGGTGCGCGGCCTCGCGGTGCTGAAGGTCCGCGCGGGCCCGCTCGACCGCTCCCAGGGCGACGTCCATCCGTCCGGCAACCCGCACTTCACCCTCGATCCGGGCACGCTGCCGATCGTGACGGCCAACATCGTGGCCGGTCTCGGCCGGCTCCGACCCGACCTGGCCGAGCGGCTCGAGCGCAACCGCGCGGCATTCCTGGACGAGGTGGCCACCGCCGCGCGCCGGTGGACCGAGACGCTGGCCCCTTACCGCGGCGCCCCGGTCGTGAGCTATCACGACAGCTGGCCGTACTTCTACCGCGCCTTCGGGCTGCAGGAGCTGGGGGTGATCGAGGATCGACCCGGCGTGCCGGCCTCGCCGCAGCACCTGGCCGCGCTCGTCCGCCAGATGCGCGAGCGGCATGTGAAGGTCGTGCTGGTCGAGAGCTGGTATCCGACCGACGCGGCGGCGGCCGTGGCCCGCGCGGCCGGGGCGCGCGTGCTGGTCGTTCCCCAGAGCCCGGGAGCCGTCAAGGGCACCGAGACCTACGTCGCCCATCTTGACGCGCTCGTCGGCGCGCTGTCACGGGCGCTGGCCGAGTGACGCGACGCTAGGGCGCCGAGCCGGCCTGCTGACATTCCTGGACGCGGCGGCGCACGAGATCGAGGTGCAGGCGCAGGTGGTAGTGGGCGTCGGCGTAGCCGAGCGGCACCCGCAGTTGGCGCACCTCGTCCTCGATCCGATCGAGCTCGGCGAGCAGCTCGACGCACTCGGCCGGCGGCGGACGCCGGGCCACGCGGTGGTCGACGTCGACGATGTCGCGATAGCGCGTGATGATCTTGGAGCGGACCCGCCAGTGATAGATCGCCGGGGCGAGGCGCACGACGGGCACGAGCACGAGCAGCGGCAGGAGCAGCACCTTCACGCGGTCCACCAGCGTCGCCGCCCAGAAGGGCAGGTAGCGGGCCAGAAACGGCGGTCCCGAGCGATGGTAGCGCTCGGCCTCGCCCATCAGGGGAAATTCCAGGTGGTCGGGTGACGGGAACTGCTTGGGGGCCTCGAACAGGGCGCGCCGGCCGTGCACGGCGGCGGTCGTCACCAGGAAGAGGTCGACGAGGGCCGGGTGGAAATCGGTGCGGACGACCAGCGTGGCGGCCGGCGCCACCAGCACCATCTCCACCGGCGGAAGGTTCGCCTCCAGGCTGAGCGCGCCGGCCGGCAGCACCAGCTTGGTGAGGAAGGGAAACCGCTTGGTGTAGGCGTCCGCTCGCGGGAAGCTCAGCAGCACGACCCCGGGGATGCGCAGCATCTCGATCACGCTGGGCGATCCGGGCCCGGCCACCAGGAACACGGTGTCGACCGCGTCGCGCCGCAGCGCGTGGACGGCGTCCATCCCCGTGAGAGGCGAGAGCTGGGCCGCCGTCTCCGTGATCCCGTTGGCCTCGAGCAGCGTGAGGGCCACGGCCCGCGTGCCGCTGCCCTCGGGCCCGATGGCGAGCCGGCGGCCTCGCAGCCCGCGCAGGTCGGTCGGGCCGGGCGCCCCGCGCGAGAACACCCAGAGCGGCTCGAAGTAGAGGCTGGCCAGGGACACGAGCTTCTCGGACTTCGTCCCGCCGCCTGCCCCGCCCTGCACGAAGGCCAGGTCGACGCCGCTGCGCGGGTCCTCGACGAGCCGCACGTTCTCGACCGAGCCCGACGTCTCCCGGACGTCGAGCGTGATGCCCTGCCGGGCCAGCCGCGCACGATACTGCTGGGCGAAGTGATAGTAGGCGCCGTCGGGCCGTCCGGTCGCGATGACGACCCGGCTGGGAGGCGCCGGCTTCACCCACTGCAGCGCCAGGACGAAGGCCAGGGCGATGACGATCGTGGCCGGCACCGCGACGATCAGCGGCTCCTTCCACGCCAGCCGCCACCTCATGCGACCACGGCCGTCCCGCGCACGCCGCCTGCCACGGGGCCGCCGCTCAGCTCCGGCGGCCTCCCGCCATCATCCGCAGGAACGCCGGCGACAGCCGTGGATCGAGCGTGTCGCGGATGCCGTCGCCGAGCAGGTTGAAGGCCAGCACGGTGATGGTGATGGCCAGGCCCGGGAAAAACGCCAGCCACCACGGCGGCACCAGCGCGGTGATCGAGTCGGCCAGCATGTTGCCCCACGTGGGCGTGGGCGGCGGGACGCCGACGCCCAGGAAGCCGAGCGCCGCCTCGATGACGATGGCCACGCCGAGGTGAGTCGTCGCCAGGACGAGGTAGGGCGCCACGCACTGGGGCAGCACGTGGAAGGCCATGATGCGCAGAGCCGAGCCGCCGCTGGCCCGTCCCGCCTCGACGTAGGGCATCTCGCGCACCGAGAGCGCGACCGAGCGAATCACCCGCCCGCCGAACGGGATGCGCGTGATGGCGATCGCGAAGATCACCGCCTGCAACCCCGTGCCGATCGCCATGGAGATCGCCATGGCCAGGATCAGGTCGGGAAACGACTGGAGGATCTCCATGATGCGCTGGCTCACCAGGTCGAAGCGCCCGCGCAGGTAGCCGCACGCCACCCCCCACAGGGAGCCGACGGTGGTGCCGAGGATCACCGCCGAGAACGCCACGAACAGCGATGTGCGGGCGCCGTAGATCACGCGGCTCAGCGTGTCGCGGCCGACCTGGTCGGTACCGAGGACGTGCAGCGCGTCGGGGGGCTTGTTCATGCGACGGAAGTCGGCCTTCAGCGGATCGTAGGGGGCCAGCGCGGGCGCCGCCAGCGCCACGGCGATGATGAACAGCCCGACGGCGCCGCTGATCGCCGCCAGCGTGTTACGCCGCGAGAACCGCCCCAGCTCGCCCAGGATGGAGCGGGAGGGGGTCGCGTCCGCGACCCCGGCCACGGCTGGATCGACGGCGCGCGCCTCCATCAGCCGAACCGGATGCGCGGGTCCAGCCACGCGTAGCTGAGGTCCACGAGCACGTTGACGGCGACGAAGATGACCGCGTACAGCAGCACCAGGTTCTGCACGACGATGATGTCGCGCTCGATCACCGCGGTCACCAGGGCGCGGCCGAGGCCCGGCACGCCGAACGCCTGCTCGACCGCCACCGAGCCGCCCAGCACGAAGCCCAGCAGCACGCCGGATATGGTGATGACGGGCAGCAGCGCGTTGGGCAGGGCGTGTCGCATGACCACCAGCCACTCGCGCAGGCCCTTGGCCCGGGCCGTGCGCACGAAGTCCTCGCCGATGACCTCCAGCAGGCAGGAGCGGGACATCCGCGCGATGTAGGCGCCCTGGGCGAGACCCAGCACGATGGCGGGCCCCACGACGATCTGCAGGTTCTGCCACGGGTTCTGCCAGAGGTGGACGATCACGATGGGCGCCTTGTAGCCGAACCAGAACAGCAGGCCCAGCACGATCAGCATGCCGAGCCAGAACCCCGGAACGGCGATGAAGAGCACCGAGAGCGCGCGGGCCAGCCCGTCCGGCATGCTGTTCGGCTTGAACGCACTGAGGATGCCGACGGGCAGGCCGACCACCCACGACACGATCAGGGCCAGGACACCGATCTCGGCGCTGATCGGCCCGCGATGGAGAATCTGCTCCGCCACGGTGTCGCCACGGAAGAACGACTTGCCGAGACGCCCGGCGGCGATGTCACCGAGCCAGCGCGCGTACTGCACGGGCAGCGGGTCGCTCAGGCCGAGGTCGGCCATGATCCGCACCCGGTCGGCCGGCGTCATGCGGGCGTGGCCCTCGACGCCGAGGATGGCCACGAGCGGGTCGCCCGGCAGGATTCTCAGGATGACGAAGATGCTGATCGAGACGCCGAGCAGCGTGACGGCCGCATACATCGCCCGGCGCGCCAAGTACTTCCTCATACCACGTGGAGGGCGCCGACCTGGCTCCCCCCACCCCTCCTCGTTCGCGGCGCCCCGGCGGGGCCGGGGCGCCGCTCGGTCACGCCAGCCAGACCTGATCCCATCGGACGACGTCGTAGATCCCGAAGTAGGTGCTGGGGTTCTGGCCTTTGACCTTGTTGTACCAGGCGTCGTAGATCTGCTCGTAGGACACCGGGATGAGCGGGGGATCCGACTCCAGGATGTCCTCGGCCTTGCGGACCAGCTGCTTGCGCCGGCTGTCGTCGAGCTCGCGCTCCACCTGGCTGGCGATGTCGTGGAACGCGGCATTCGTCCACCGCGAGTAGTTCTGGGGGCCGTCCTTGCCGTACCAGGCGCTGAAGATGTCCGAGGGGTCCATCAGCGTGGAGACGATCGCGCTGATGGCCAGGTCGAAGTTGCCGGCCTGGGCCTCGTCGAACCACACCGAGGTCTGCACGACGCGCAGGTTGGACTCGATGTTGAGGTGTTCCTTGAGCATGGCCTGGATGGCCACCGCCCACAGCTTGAAGGTCGCGATGTCCCGCACCACGAAGTCGAGGTTCTTGAGGCCGTTGCCGTGGCCGGCCTCCTTCATCAGCTTGCGGGCCTCCTGCACGGCCGGCTTGATGTCCTTCTGGTAGCCGAGCTTCTTCTCCAGCTCCGCCCGCGGCGTCGACATGTCGTGGAACGGGTACACGAAGCCGCCCACCTGCATGGGCGCAGTGTCCTTGACCACCTCCACGAGCGTGTGGCGATCCATGGCCAGATGGATGGCGCGACGGACCCTGGGATCGGCCAGCGCCTTGTTCTTCTGCGTGTTCGTCCAGAACGCCTGGATGACCGACTGGTTGAAGGCCGCCGCGGTGACGCCCTGCATCTCCTTGGCCTTGCGCCACGACACCGGGTCCAGCAGCCGCGCGTAGTCGACCTTGCCCGACAGGAACGAGGCGCCCAGCTCGGGAGAGAACGGCATCATGTGGTAGATCTCGAGCTTGTCGACGAGCGGCAGGCCCTTGTTCCAGTAGTCGGCGAACCGCTCCATGACCCAGACTTCCTTGTCCTTGCGCGAGACGTGCTTGAAGGGCCCGGTGCCGGGGTAGTTCATGACCTGGCGGAGGTTGCCCTGGTTCTCCTCCAGCGTCTTCTTGCGCACGATGATGTTCCAGCCGCTGGCGAAGGCGCCCAGCATGAAGGCCTTAGGGCGCGCCTCGGTCAGCCGGAACTCGATCTTGTGGGGATCGAGCACCACGATGTCGCCGACCGTGGCGAAGAGCGGCGTGCGCGGGATAACCACCCCCTTGGGCGGGCGCGCGATGCGCTCGTAGGTCGCCTTGACGTCCTCGGCCGTGAAGTCGGCTCCGTCGTGGAACTTCACGCCCTTGCGCAGGTGGAAGGTGTACTTCTTGCCGTCGGGCGAGATCTCCCACCGCTGCGCCAGATCGGGAATGATCGTCTGACCGTCCTTGGGGCTTCGGCGGAGCAGCGTGTCGTACATCGGGCTCTGGGGCCCGATGTTGGCCACGGTGCCCGACTGATGCACGTCGAAGTGAGCGGGCGCGTTGTGCACGGCGTAGCGCAGGGTTCCCCCGCGCTTGGCGGCCGGGTCGGGCCGGACCGTCGCGTCCTGGGCGGCGGCCGGCCGCGGGGCCGACACGCGGGATGCCACCACCACGCCGGCGCCGGCGACGCCCACGCGCTTGAGGAAGGTCCGACGGTCGACGGTGGCGGGGGACTGTGGATCGCTCGCTCGATCGCTCATGGGCATCTTCCTCCTTGACGCAGCCGCGGACGGGAAAGTTGAGGGACGATAGCAGAACTCCGGGACGACTGCATCACGCAGCGCGGAACTCCCGTGACGGCGCGTCGGGCCGCGGCGCGACGGCCGGGCAGACGGCTGCGGCTCAGCCGGTGGCGAGGACGCGGCGGACGAGGTGCTTGACGGAGCCGATGGTGAAGGGCTTGATGAGCCGGGGCTGGCTCACGTGCTCGAGGAACTCCTGGGTACGCGGGTCGAGGTGTCGCCGACGACGAAGATGAACTTCTCGGCCAGCGGGGGTCGTGCCGCGCCACCTCGCAGTAGAGGTCGGGGCCGTTGAGCACCGGCATCGCGCTGTCGCAGATGACCAGGTCGTACGAGCGCGCCGCCGGGCTTCTCGAGCGCTACCGCGCCGTTCTCGGCGGTCTCCACGACGTGCTCCTCGGTGGTCAACGCCTCGGCCAGGACGGCGGCGACGGCCGGCTCGTCGTCCACGACCGGTCGCTCCGGCTCGCCCACCGCCGCCGCCGTGGGGCCGTGCGGCGCGCCGACCGGCAGCTCGATCGTGAAGGCGGCGCCCTCGCCGGCCGAGGCGTCCATCCGATGCTGTGCTACAAGCCACCAATTCATGAATCTGACGCGCCGAGATAGGCGGACTGGATCCTGGCATCGGACGCGAGTTCACTGGATGGACCGGAGGGCGACCCGGCAGCCCGTCTCGAGGACCTAGCACCAGGGCCGCCTGGCATTCCGCCCGACCAGTAGGACCGCGACGCCGGAGGCGTCAATCTCGCGGATCAGCCGGTCGCCAGCCCCGAGACGACGACGTGCGCGACCGCGGCGCCGCTCACTCCGGCCGCGCCTCGAAGCGGCACTGCGCCGCGCCGACGGCGGCGCACGCGGACTCCACCACGCGAGCGGACCGGCCCAGGACGCGCCACGCCAGGGCTTCGAGCACGCCGCGGGTGAGATGGCAGACGGGGGCGGCCGATGCACCGTAGGCCTCGGCGAACGGCGAGTGACGCACGGTGACGACGAGACCGTCGGCGGCGAAGCGCGCGAGCGTGAACTGGCCCAGCCGAGGGTGGTCCCCACCTCGACCAGACGGCGCGCCTGCTCCTCCCCGGCGCCACCGATCGTGAGCGCGCCGGCTCCGTCGTCGTCGACCGACGCCCTCATCGGGTCACGCGCGACCAGGCGTGAGAGGCCCAGCCGTCGTGGAAGAGGGCGAGGACCTCACGCCGCGTCAGGTCTCCGAGGCCGAGGTGATCGAGGGCACGGCCGCCCGCGAGATCGCGGCCGAGCAGGGCCCCGAACACGCCGAGGAGGCCCGAGATGGCCGGGGTGGCGACACCGGCCGTGCGCCCCGCCGACTCGAAGAGCGTCAGGCCCAGGGCGACGTCCTCGCTGACGTAGCGATGCCCGTACGTCAGCGCCTCGCTCCAGAGGCCGCTGGCGATCAGCTTGTCGCGGGCGCCGGCGCCGTACAGCCCCTCGGCGGCCCGCCGCTCGTCGTAGAGGGTGGCCTGCTCGTAGTGCGGCGCGGGGTAGCCGAGGCCGTGCCGGGCGGCGATGCGCTCGGCGTCGACGGCGTCGATGAGCGTGCGCGCGCTGGCGGTCGTCCCGCCCGCGTGGATGTCGAAGCGCCCCGCGTCGATCGACGCCGCGTTGACGAGCACCAGCGGCGGATGGATGACGGCGCCGGCGTTGGTCAGCGCAGCATCGAGCGCGTCGACGCAGGGCCGCGCGGCCGGGAACAGCGCGCCGATGCGCTCCAGCACCGGCGCGCTCCGCGCGGCCGGAAACACGCCGACGGGCAGGTTGGCGGCGCGGACCGGCGCCGACACTCCGGCCGGGCCGGTCTTGCGCGCGAGGTAGGGCAGCGTGCCGGTCTCGGCGAAGGCCAGCGGCAGCGTGGCGCCCGCCCGCGCCAGGCTGCGCGCGAGCACGAAGGTGCCCAGCGTGCCGGGCGTCAGCAGCACGATCTCCCGGCCCGTCAGCCGGCCGGCCAGCCGCGCGGCCAGGTCCTCGTGCGTCGTCGCCGGCAGCGGCACGATCACGACCTCGGCGCCGTTCAGCGCCTCGCCCAGGTCGGCCGTCGCGCGGTCGAGCCGGGCCGCGCCCGGCCGTCCCTCGAGCACCAGGTCGATCGTCCCGGTGGCCTGCACGGCGCGCAGCTCCTCCCCCGAGCGCCGCCACAGCCTGACGCGATGACCGGCCAGGGCCAGGTCCGCCGCGGTGGCGTATGCCCCGTTGCCGCCGCCGAGGACGGTGATGTTCACGACCTCACCTGGCTTCTTCCCGTCGCGCGGCGGCTCATCGCACGACGCCGTCGCGCCGGAGCGCGCCGAGACGCTCGGCCGGGTACTTCAGCCAGCTTCCCAGCACCTGGTCGGTGTGCTCGCCGAGCCCGGGCGCCGCGGTGACCGTCAGCTGCATGGCGCCGTCGATCTTGACCGGCGTGCCGAGCGTGGACAGCGCGCCCAGACGCGGGTGCTCGACCTCCACGACCATGCGCCGGTGGCGCACCTGGGGGTCGGACAGCACCCGGTCCACGCCGAGGATCGGCGCGGCCGGCACGCCGGCGGCGTGCAGCCGCGCCAGCCAGTCCTCCGTCGAGCGCGAGGCGAAGGCGTCCGCCACCAGCGTCATCAGCGCGGCCCGGTTCGCCACCCGGTCGCGGTTCGTCGCGAAGCGCGGGTCCGCCTGCCACTCGGGATGCTCCACCGCGCGGCAGAAGCCGCCCCAGAACTTCTCGGCGAAGACGGCGACGATCAGGTGGCCGTCGCCGGTGGCCAGCGCCTGGTACGGCACGACCGAGGCGTGACCGGAGCCCATCGGACCCGGCACGCGGCCGTCGGCCCAGAAGTACTGCGCCATGTACGTCAGCAGCGAGACCTGGCAGTCGAGCAGCGAGAGGTCCACGTGGGCGCCCTGGCCGGTCCGCGCGCGCCGGAACAGCGAGCCGGCCACCGCGAACGCGCCGAACACGCCGCCGGCCAGGTCCCCCATCGGCAGGCCCATCCGGACCGGCTTCCCTCCCTCCTCGCCAGTGATCGACATGGCGCCGCCCATGGCCTGCAGGGCCAGATCGAAGGCGGGCCAGTCGCGGTACGGACCGTCCTGGCCGTACGCCGAGATCGAGCAGAGGATCAGCCGCGGGTTGGCGGCGGCCAGCGTGGCATACCCCAGGCCCAGTCGCTCCATCACCCCGGGGCGAAAGTTCTCCCATACGACGTCGGCGTGGGCGGCGAGCGCCAGGAAGACGTCGCGGCCGGCCGTCTGCGTGAGGTCAAGCGCCACCGACTTCTTGTTGCGATTGATCGACAGGAAGTACGCGCTCTCGCCGCCGGCCAGGAACGGGGGGCCCATCACGCGCATGGGATCGCCGCCGTCGGGCTCCTCGATCTTGATGACCTCGGCGCCCATGTCGGCGAGCAGCATGGACCCGTACGGCCCGGCCAGCATGCGCGAGAGGTCGAGCACGCGCACTCCCTCGAACAGGTTCATCGCGCGCCGCCCGGCCGGGCGCCCAGCGCGGCGTGCACGGCGGCCGGGGTGATCGGCAGCTCCGTGAAGCGCACGCCGATGGCGTCCTTCAGCGCGTTCGCCACCGCCGCCGACACCGGGATGACGCCGGACTCGCCGAGTCCCTTGGCGCCGAACGGCCCCTCGGTCTCGTCGGATTCGAGCAGGTGCACCACGATCTCCGGCATGTCGTCGGCGCGCAGGAGCGCGTAGTCCATGAACGAGCCGGTCAGCACCTGGCCCTGCTCGACGACCAGACGCTCGCTGAGCGCGTAGCCGAGGCCCATGTGAACGCCACCGTGGATCTGGCCCTCGGCCGCCAGCGGATTGAGCGCGCGCCCGACGTCGTGGGCGGAGACGACGCGCCGCACCCGGATCGCCCCGACCGTCGGCTCGACGTCCAGCACCACGGCCTGGGCCGCGAAGCCGTAGGTGGCCGACACGTTGCCGCGCAGGTCCTTGTCGAGCATCGTGGTCGGCGGATCGTAGAACGCCTCGGCGACGAGCGTCCGGCCCTGCTCGCGCAGGTGACCGCTGCGGGCCGCGCGGTCGTAGGCGATGCGCCGGCCCGGCGCGTCACGCACGAAGATCCAGCCGTCGGCCACCGCCAGCCGCTCTGGCGGCGCCTCCAGCTCGTCGGCGGCCATGGCGAGCAGGCGGGCCCGCAGCTTCTCGGCGGCCAGACGGGCCGCGTTGCCGGCGACGAACGTCGTCCGGCTGGCGTGAGCGCCGACGTCCCACGGCTTGACCGCCGTGTCGGAGTTGACGACGTCCACGCGCTCGAGCGGCACGCCCAGCGTCTCCGCCACGATCATGGCCAGCACGGTCTCCGAGCCCTGGCCCAGCTCGGTGGCGCCGGTGACGAGCGACACGCGCCCGAAGTCGTCGAGCTTGACGACGGCGCCGCAGCCGTCCGAGCGGTAGATCCGCGCCCCCCCGCCGACGTGGAACATCCCGGCGTACCCCACCCCGCGTCGCCAGCCGGGGGCCGGCGGCGGCAGATCGCGGGCGGCGTCGCCGAGCGCGTCGAGGCACTCCGGCATCGCGCACGAGGAGATCGTGAAACCCTGGGGGTTGGCGTCTCCCGGGCGGGTCGCGTTGCGCCGGCGGATCTCCAGCGGGTCGAGGCCCAGGCGTGAGGCCAGCTCGTCCATCTGGCTCTCGACGGCGAAGGTCGACTCGAGATTTCCGTAGCCGCGCATGGAGCCCGAGTACGGGTTGTTGGTGTAGGCGATCGTCGTGTCGAAGCGCACGGCCGGACACCGGTAGAGGCCGGCGACGGTGGAGAGCATCACGTACGGCGTCGTGGAGCCCCACGAGACATAGGCGCCGTTGTCGATGACCACGTGGCAGTCGCGGGCCAGGAGCCGGCCCGAGGCGTCGGTGGCGGTGCGCAGCCGGATCGTGCACGGCTCCCGCGTGGGGCAGGCCACGAACTCCTCCAGGCGCTCGAACTCGATCTTCACCGGACGCCGCACGCGCCGCGCCAGCAGCGCCGCGATGACGTCGATCGGGTACAGGTCGAGGCCGCGCCCGAAGTTGCCGCCGACCGGAGGCTGCAGGACGCGGATCCGGTCGCCGGTGATGCCCAGCGCCTGGGCCAGGTCGCGCTGGTAGAGGAAGGGCACCTGGGTCGTCGACCACATCGTCAGCCGGTTCTCGAGGTCCCAGTCGGCGATCGCGACCATCGTGCCGAGACAGGCGGGGGTCACGTAGTTGAGCCGGTACTCGCCCTCCACCACCACGGCCGCCGTGGCGAGCGCGCCGTCCACGTCGCCGTGGCTGAACTGGTAGCGCAGGTCGGTGTGGTTGGTGGCCCGCACCTCGTGCACGAGCGGGGCGCCGGGCCGCACCGCCGCCAGCGGGTCGAACACCGCCGGCTGCTCGGCGTACTCCACTTCGACGAGATCGAGCGCCGCCTCGGCCACGGCCGGGCTCTCGGCCGCCACCGCCGCCACCTCGTCCCGCACGCAGCGGACGACGTCGGGCTTCAGCGCGAGCTGGTCCCTGGCGAAGCCGAACGGGCGCTGCTCGACGTCCCGTCCGGTCAGCACGGCCAGCACGCCGGGCAGCGCCGCCGCCCGGGTGGTGTCGATGCGCACGATGCGCGCGTGCGGATGCCGCGCCCGGAGGATCTTGCCGTGGGCCAGCTGGGGCAGGGCCAGGTCGTGCAGGTAGCGGGTGCGGCCGGTGACCTTGTCGGCCCCGTCGCGCTTGGGCACCGCCCGCCCGATGACGGCGAGCTCGCTCACGCGATCAGCCCCTCGGCGCGCGCCGGGAAGGACGGCGGCGCCGTGAGGCCGCGTGCCCTCCCGGCGTCCTTCACGCCAGCGAGCCCACGCGGGCCCGCTCGTACAGCATGGCCAGCCACTCGGCGTGGGCGGCGTCGCGCCACACCGTGAAGAACGGCGAGGCGAGCATGGCCATGAAATCGCGCCGGCCGCGCTCGCGCGCCTGCTCCGGGGTCTCGCCGGACCGAGCGGCCCGGACGGCGCCGAGGATCCGGTCCTTGTGATAGACGGAGGGGAGCTCGACGTAGCGATACAGCTCGGTCATGTCCCGCGCGAAGAACACGATCACGGGGATCGACTGGAACGTCTGGCCGCCCCGACGGTTCAGGAACTGCGCCATGAGGTCCGCGTTCGGCGACTCGGCGGGATCAGGCTCCGGGGTCGCGCCGAACCGCTGGCCGTCGCGCGGGAAGATGCGCAGCTCGAGGCCGGCGGTGGCGGCCACCCGGGCCGCCAGGGGCACGTCGCGCCGGCAGTCCGACGACCACTCCTCCGAGATCGCCAGCATCCGGGCGGGGCCACCGGGCTGGTCGACCAGCCAGCGCCACGCCGCCTGCTGGGCGTCGGTCAGGCGGACGTCCTCGTAGGCCTTGCGGAGGAACTCGCTGAAGCGCCGACCGGCCCCACCCGGCGAGGCCTCGCGCGCGAGGTTCTCCGGCGTGGCGGCGTAGGCCCCGTACTCGTCGAAGGTCAGGCCCCTGGCGAAGCGCTCCGCGGTCACCATCGGGTCGGCTCCTTGTGCTCCCCGAACACGTCCTTCATCGCGCGGTTGATCTCGCCCAGGGTCGCGTACGCCTGCACGGCTTCCATGATGGGCGGCATCAGGTTGGCCGCGCCGCGCGCCTCGTCGGTCAGCCGGCCCAGCGCGGCGCGGGCCGCGCGGTCGTCGCGCTCGCGCCGGACCCTGGCCAGCCTGGTCACCTGGCTGGCTGCGACGGCCGGATCGAACGCGTACAGCTCGACCTCGCGGTCGGCCTCGGCCGCGCGCTCGCCCACGTGGCAGTTGACCGCGACCTTGGGGATCTCGCCGGCGACGAGCTTCTGCTCGAACAGGTAGGCCTGGCGGGCCACCTCGGCCTGGATGGCGCCGCTCTTGACCGCCTCCACGATCCCGCCCAGGCGATCGATCGCGGCCATCTCCTCGAGGATCTTCTCCTCCATCTCGTTGGTCAGGGCCTCGACGAAGTAGGATCCGCCGAGCGGGTCCACGGTGTCGGCGGCGCCCGACTCCTCCGCGCAGATCTGCATGGTGCGCAGCGCGATGAGCTGGGCCTTCGGCGAGGGAATGGTGTAGGCCTCGTCGTAGGTCGGCAGCGCCATCGTCTGGGCGCCGCTGAGGGCCGCGGCCAGCGCGATGTAGGCGCCCCGCACGATGTTGTTCTCGGGCTCCTGGACGGTGAAGGCCGAGCCGCCGCCCCCGATCAGGCTCCGGAACGTCCAGGAGCGCGGGTTCGTCGCGCCGAAGCGCTCGCGCAGCATCCGCGCGTAGAGGCGACGGCCGGCCCGGAACTTGGCCACCTCCTCGAAGATCTTGCCCCAGCACGTGAAGTTGAACGAGATGCGCGGCGCGAAGTCGTCCACGGCCATCCCGCGGCCGAGCATCATCTCGACGTAGGCCGCCGCGATGGCCAGGCCGTAGGCCATCTCCTGCGCGGTCGTGCAGCCCGCCTCGCGGATGTGGTAGCCGCACACCGACACCGGATTGGAGCGCGGGAAGTGCCGCGCGGAGTACTCGATGAGGTCGCCGACCAGCCGCAGCGACGGCTCGACCGGGTAGATCCACGTGCCCCGCGCCACGAACTCCTTGAGGATGTCGTTCTGGGGCGTCGTCACCACCCGGTCGGCGGCAGCGCCCTGCCGGGCGGCGACCGCGTAGTACATGGCCGTGATCGGCGCCGCCATGCCGTTGATCGTCAGCGACACGCTCACCTGGTCCAGCGGGATGCCGGCGAACGCGTCTTCCATGTCGGCCAGGGTGTCGATGGCCATGCCGACCCGGCCCACCTCGCCCTCGGCGCGCGGATCGTCGGAGTCGAGGCCGAGCTGGGTCGGCAGGTCGAAGGCGACGTTCAGCGCGTCCTGGCCGTGGGCCATCAGGTACTTGAACCGGGCGTTGGTCTCGGCCGGCGTGCCGAAGCCGATGTACTGGCGCATCGTCCACAGCCGGTCGCGGTACATGTGCCGGTGGATGCCGCGGGTGTACGGGTACTCGCCCGGACGGCCGAGGTCACGCTCGACGTCGCGGCCGGCCAGGTCCTCGGGCCCGTACACCGGCTTCACCGGAATCCCCGCGTGCAGCGTCACGTCCCGCATGCTGCCCTCCTCAAGTCTCGACGTCGTCGCTCGCGGCCTCGCTACCGGCCGGGCCTACACGGCCTCCAGGAACTGGCCGAGGAACGGCAAGACTTCCGGCGCGCGCTCCTCGGGAGGCGCGTGGCCACAGTCGGCCAGCTCGATGACCTGGGCCCGCTCCAGCACCGACCGCCAGCGCGGCAGGAACCTCGCGAAGGCCGGGTCCCTCATGCCCCACAGCAGCAGGGCCGGGATCCGGGCCAGGCGCGCGCGCCGCTGCCACAGCGACTCGTACCACGCGCTCGAGCCCAGCACCTCGCGCGCGTACACCCACGTGGCGTGCCCGTCGGCGGCGCGCAGGTAGTGCCGCTCGACCGCGGGCGTGTAGCGCGCCCGGGCGGCGATGCCGTGCCGGAACATCACCCGGACCGCGAACGCGAACCGCTCGTAGAGTACACGCCCCGGCCGGCTGCCGAGCAGCCGGCCGACGAGCCGGAACCGGCGGTCGTCGGCGAACGACCACATCCACGTGTTGAACAGCACCAGGCGGCGGACGTTCTCAGGGTGCTCCAGCGCGTAGGCCAGGCCGATGGGCCCGCCGAAGTCGTGCACGACGAGCGTGAGGTCGCGCAGCCGCAGCGACTCGACGAAGCGGGCGAAGTTCCGCGCCTGGTCCTGCGGCCGATACGACCAGCCGACCGGGCGATCGCTGAGCCCGAAGCCGAGGTGGTCGGGCACCACGCAGCGGTACCGGCCGCGCAGCGCCTTGATCAGGTGCCGGTACAGGAACGACCACGTCGGGGTGCCGTGCACCATGACGATCGGAGCCCCCTGTCCCTCGTCGACGTAGTGCAGGCGACCGCCGCCGGCGTGGAACCAGTGCGGGGCGAAGGGATACTCCTGGCGGTCCAGCCACGTGGGCGTCAACCGGGACGCTCCCGCGCGGCCGTCGCGAAGAACGCCACGATCTCCGGCAGCGGCGTGCCCATCGGGAACACGCGGCTCACGCCGAGCGCCTCCAGCGCCTCCACGTCGCGCGGGGGGATGGTCCCGCCGACCACGAGCCGGATATCCCCCGCCCCCTGGGCGCGCAGGCCCTCGAGGACGCGCCGGGCCAGCGGCAGGTGAGCGCCCGAGAGCACCGAGAGGCCGACGACGTCGACGTCCTCCTGGATGGCCTCCTGCACGATCTCGTCCGGCGTCCGCTTCAAGCCCGTGTACACGACCTCCATGCCGGCGTCGCGCAGCGCGTGGCCCACGACCTTGGCGCCCCGGTCGTGGCCGTCCAGACCCGGCTTGGCGATGAGCACCTTCATCGTCGCGGCCGGCCTGCGACGGCCGGGGCCGTCACCGCGCGATCTCCAGCGTCGTGAGCGTGCCGGTGACCCGGCCGCGCTCGATCGTCAGGCGGCCGAGGGACACCGGCAGGCGGAACCGCCGGGGTCCGGCGCTGCCGGGGTTGAAGTACAGGACGCCGTCGCGCTCCTCCTGGCGCGGCTGGTGGCTGTGCCCGGCGATCACCGCGGCGAAGCCGGCGGCGCGCGGGTCCAGGTCCAGCTCGTGCAGGTCGTGCAGGACGTAGAGGGCGACGCCGGCGATCTCCACCACCTCGGTCTCGGGGATGTCGCGGGCCCAGCCGCCGCGGTCGTTGTTGCCGCGCACCGCGCTGACGGGCGCCAGCCGCCCGAGCGCGTCGAGCACGGCGCGCTCGCCGATGTCGCCGGCGTGGATGATGCGCTCGACGCCGGCCAGCGCGGCCACCGCCTCGGGGCGCAGCAGCCCGTGCGTGTCGGAGATCACGCCGACGGTGTGAACGCGGGAAGCCATCGGGGATGACCCTGGTGGTCGGCGGCGACGGCCAGCGGGGTGAGGCGGACGCGCTGGCCGATCGTCAGCCGGTCGGGGTCGGCGTCGACGAGGACCGTGAAGATGCGATGGGGACCGACGACGACCACCGCGAACACGCGCGGCCCCGCAAAGCCGGCCGGCAACCCGGTGTCCTGCCGCGTGAAGGCGTGGACGGTGCCCTCGTCCGGCAGGTCCGCCCACGCGAACTCGTCGCTCCCGCACTCGGGGCAGAAGCCGCGCGGAGGCCAGGCGACCCGGCCGCAGCGGGCGCAGCGGGTCGTGCTGAGCCGCCCCTGCCCCAGCCGCGCGTAGAACTCGTGCAGCTTGGTGAAGTCCGGCGACTCCAGCGGAAACGGGTCGACGGCGCGGAAGTAGCTCACGGCACCACCGGCCACGGCACGTCGATGGCGAGGCCGGCCCGGCGCACGTGGGCCCGGCCCAGTCGCTCCACGCGCTCGTAGAGGGCGCGCTCGTCCAGGGTCGTCAGCCGCCCCTCGTCGAGCACGACGCGCCCGTCGATCAGCACCGTGCGGACGCTGGCGCCGCTGGCCGCGTAGACGAGGTTGTTGACGGGGTTCAGCAGCGGTCGCCACTCGGGCGTGTCGAGGTCGTAGAGGACGAGGTCGGCGCGCTTGCCCGGCTCGATCGAGCCGATGCGCTCGCCGAGCTGCAGCGACTCGGCGCCCCGGATGGTCCCCATCTCCAGCACCCGCTCGGCCGGCAGCACGGTCACGTCGTTGCGGGCGTCCTTGTAGAGCGTCGCCGCCAGGTACATCAACCGCAGCATGTCGAAGTGGTTCGAGCCGTTGCCGCTGTCGCCGCCCAGCGAGACGGCCACGCCGGCGTCCACCATCTCGGGGAAGCGGCCGTGGGCGGCCAGGCCCTTGGTGTGCTTGAGCCCGGCCGTCGGACAGTGGACGACCTTCGCGCCTCGCCGGGCCAGCAGCGCGATGTCGGCGTCGTCCACGTAGACCATGTGGGCGAGCTTGGCGCGCGGGCCGAGCACGCCGAGCGCGTCCAGACGGGCCAGGGACAGCGTGTCGCGGCTCGGACGCGAGGGATGCAGCGCGCGCTGCATCATCCCCCAGCCGAGCCCGTGCCGCTCGGCCAGCGCGTGGGCGCCGCGGATGAGCGCCTCCGAGCAGGTGCCGAATCCCAGCAGCAACGGCCAGGCGCCGATGCGTCCGTCGCCCCGGCCGTTCACCTTGCCGAGCATCTCCTCGGTGAGCGCCAGCGCCTCGTCGGTGGTCTGCCGCATCCGCCCGGCCTGACCCTCGAGGTCCCACGTCCAGCGCCCGAGGACCGCGCGCATGCCGACCTGCTCGACGGCCTCGGCGACGGCGCCCACGTCGAAGAGGGTGCCGGCCTCGCAGAACGTGGTGGTGCCGGTCCGGATCATCTCGACGCAGGCCAGCTGGGCCGCCGCCGCCTCCTCCTCGGGCGTGACGGTGGAGTACAGGGGCAGCAGCCAGTCGGGCAAGTAGCGCGTCACCGGGACGTCGTCGCGCATCAGCCCGCGGCTGAGGTGCTCGGTGAGGTGCACGTGGGTGTCGACGAAGCCCGGGGCCACGACGAAGCGGCGCCCGTCGATCACGCGGTCCGGCCGGCGCGGCGGCAGCACGGTGCGGGCGGGTCCGACCTGGGCGATGTCGCGACCGTCGACGAGCACCGACCCGTCGCCGAGGATACGACGCTCCGCGTCGAGCGTGAGGACCGTCGCGTGCTCGATCAGGATCACGCGCGCTCGGCTCGCAGGCGGCGCAGCAGCGCGCGCAGCTTCTCGGTCTCGAACGTCTCGCGCCGGGCTCCGGCGTAGTCGAAGAAGCCGCGGCCGGTCTTGGGACCGAGCTCGTTGCGGGCCATCTTCTCCTCGACCAGCGTGGCCGGCCGGAATCGCTCGTCGCCGAGCGCCTCGGTGAGGTACCGGCTGGCGCGGTACAGGATGTCGACCCCGCCCCAGTCGATGAACTCGAAGAGGCCGACCGAGGCGTAGCGGAAGCCCATGCCTGCCCGGAACGCCCGGTCGACATCCTCCGGGGTCGCCACGCCCTCCTCGATGAGGCGCACGGCCTCGTTCATCAGCAGGACCTGCAGCCGCGGACCGATGAACCCCGGCGAGTCCTTGCACTTCACCGGCACCTTGCCGAGCCGCTCCAGCAGCGCCAGGGTGCGCTGCACGATGTCCTCCCTGGTGAGCGGGCCGGGCACCACGTCGACCAGGGGGATGATGTGGGCGGGGTTGAGCCAGTGAGCGACGAGAAAGCGACCGGGATCGGCGATCGCGTCGGCCAGGTGCGAGGGCGAGATGGTCGACGAGCCCGAGGCCACGATCGCGCCGGGCGCGATCGTGGCGCCGAGGCGGGTCAGCATCGCCCGCTTGAGGGCCACCGACTCCGGCAGCGCTTCCTGCACGAACTCGCAGTCGCCGAGCCCGTCCAGGCCGATCCGGGCCTCCAGGCATCCGAGCGTCGCGGTCGACTCGGCCTCGCCGATGACCGCTTCCTCGACCATCAGGCCCACGTCGCGGGCGATCTCGGCCCGGGCCTCGGCCAGCACGCGCTCGGCGTCACCGGGCGCGCGGCCGTCCTTCACGTCCACCAGGCGCACGCGGCAGCCTCCCAGCGCGAACGCCAGGGCGATCTGGCGTCCAATGCGGCCGGCGCCGAGGACGGCGACCGTGGTCACCGGGTTCGCCCGCTGCCGACACGCGCGCCGGGCCTCACGCCGGCTCCGAGCCGTAGATCATCACGACGTGCTCGCCCATCCCGCTGTTGTTGTGAGTGAGGCCAACGGCGGCGCCGGCGACCTGGCGAGCCCCCGCCTCACCGCGCAGCTGGGCGAACACCTCGACCGCCTGGGCCACGCCGGTGGCGCCCAGCGGATGCCCGCACCCGATCAGACCGCCGCGGGGATTGACGACGACGTCCCCCCCATAGTCGCTCCGGCCGGCGGCCGCGAACGGCCCCGCCTCGCCCTTCTTGCAGAAGCCCAGCTCCTCGTATGCGATCAGCTCGGCGATCGCGAAGCAGTCGTGGACCTCGGCGAGGTCCACGTCGGCCGGAGCGACACCGGCCATGCGGTAGGCCGCCTGGCTCGCGCGCTGGAGAGCCGGCCAGTGAGCGTAGTCCTCGTGCAAGGAGGTGAGCTGGAAGCCGTCCAGCGCCTGGCCGGTCCCGCGGATCCACACGGGCCGATCGGTGAGGTCGCGGGCGCGCTCCTCGGCCGCGAGCACCACGGCGGCGGCGCCGTCGGTGATCGGCGAGCACATGAACAGGCGCAACGGGGTGGCGATCATCCGCGAGCACAGCACCTGGTCCAGCGTGGCGCCCCGGGTGAAGTGCGCGTGGGGGTTCCGCGTCGCGTGCGTGTGGTTCTTCACGCCCACCCGGGCCAGCTGCTCCTCGGTCGTGCCGTATGCCGTCATGTGGCGCTGGGCGGCCAGCGCGAAGCACGGCGGAGCCGTGAGCCCGAACGCGGCTTCCCACTCGCGATCGACGCCGGCGCCCATGTTGAGGATCGCCTCCTCGCCGGTCGGCTGGTTCAGCTTCTCCACGCCCAGCACCATGACCAGGTCGGCCAGCCCGGCGGCGATGAACGCGTAGGCGTAGCGGAGGCCCACGGTGCCGGACGCGCACATGTGCTCGGTGCGCGCGCTCAGCGTGCTCGGCCTGATGCCGAGCGCCTCCGCGGCCAGCGAGGCGATGTGGCTCTGGAAGGCCGTGCGCTCCGGCATGACCGAGCCGACGACGAGGCCGTCGAGATCGCGGGGCTTGACGCCCGGCATCGAGTCGAAGCAGGCCTTGCCGGCCTCCCAGATCAGGTCGCGGTAACTCGCCTTGCGGACGCCGAACTTGGTGACCCCGGCTCCGACCAGCGCGACCTTCCTCATGGCATCTCCCCTCGCAGTCGCCGCGCGACGCGCGTCCGCCCGAAGTCGGCGGCCAGCAGCGGCGTCGGCGGGGCCATCAGCCGCGCTCCGCGAGGACGTCGGCCGCCTCGGCCAGCGTGCGGAACTCGTAGTCGGGCCCGTCCGTGTCCAGCGGCTTCTCGCTCTTGCGGTTGATCCAGGCGGTCGAGATGCCGAGGGCGCGCGCCGGCCGGATGTCGTGGAAGTAGCTCTGGGCGACGTGCAGCCAGCGGCGGTCGGGGATGCGCGAGCGCGCCGTCGTGAAGTGCGCCGGCTGCGGCTTGTAGGAGCCGACCTGCTGCGCGGTGACGACGAACTCGAACTCGACGCCCAGGTGGCGGCGGGTCCCGGCCAGGAGATCGTCGTCGACGTTCGACAGGATGGCCAGGCGGTGACCGGCCTCCTGCAGCCGGCGCAGCGCCTCGCGGGTGTCCGGAAATGGCGGCCACGACGGCAGGCTCTCCGGCAAGAAGGCTTCGCGCCCGGGCGCGAGCTTCCAGCCGAGCCGGTCGGCGACGGCGCGGGCGGTGAGGGCCAGCACCTCGCGATAGGGTCGGTACCGCTCGGCCTGCACGCCCGGCTCGATGTCGTGGTAGGCCGCCAGCACCGCCTGCCGGTCCAGCCACACCTCCTCCGCGCGCGCGGCGGCGTCGAACGCCTCGCCGATCCCGCGCTCCCAGTCGATGAGGGTGCCGTAGCAGTCGAAGGTGAGCACGTCGAAGCGACTCATGCGAAGGCGGCGCCCCGGTCCCAGTCCAGCTCGCGCCCGATCACCAGGCGCAGGATCTCGGACGTCCCGCCGCCGGGGAGAAGGAAACGCGCGTCGCGGAAGTAGCGCTGGACCGGATATTCCATCGCGAGGCCATAGGACGCGAAGATCCGGGAGGCCTCGTCTGTGATGCGGACCGCCGTCTCCGATGCGTAGAGCTTGGCCATGGCCGCCTCGCGCGCGATCGGGCGCCCGGCGTCGAGGCGGGCGGCCGCCTGGTAGGTCATGAGCGCAGCGCCCTGCAGCGAGGTGAGCATGTCGGCCAGCTTGAAGGCGATCGCCTGGTGCTCGACGATCGGCTTGCCGAACGCCACCCGGTCGCGCGCGTAGGCGAGGGCGGCCGCGTAGGCCGCCCGCGCCAGGCCCACCGATAGCGCGCCGGTCATGATGCGGATCTCGGCCAGGATGGCGCCGATCTTGTCGACCCCGCCCGTCTCGCCCCCCAGGAGATGCTCGTCGGGCACCTCGACCTCCTCCAGCAGGATCTCGCCGGTGACCGACCCCCGCACGGCCATCTTGTCGATCGCCTTCCCGAGCGCGATCCCGCGCATGGTGGCGCGGTCGAGCAGGAAGAGCGCGATGTTCTTCAGCCCGCGCTCGGCCGACGTCTTGGCCGCCACCGTCAGCACGTCGGCCACCGGCGCGCTGGTCACCCAGGTCTTGGCCCCGCGCAGCACCCAGCGATCGCCGCGGCGCTCGGCGCGGGTGGTGATGTTGGCGACGTCGGAGCCGGCGCCCGGCTCGGTCAGCGCGAAGGTGGCGACCAGGTCGCCGCGCAGCGCCGGCGCCAGGTACTTCGTCTTCAGCGCCTCCGAGCCGTGCTTGAACACGAAGTAGGTGCCCATCAGCGACTGCATCGCGGCGGCCGCCGCCAGCGACAGCGATCCCCGCGCCAGCTCCTCGGCGAACAGGCAGTACGTCACCATGTCGGCGTCGGCGCCGCCGTACGCTTCGGGGTAGCGCAGCCCGAGCCAGCCCTGGGCGCCCAGGCGCTTGAAGAGGTCGCGCGGGAACTCGCCCCGCTCGTCGATGGCCTCGGCCTGGGGCACGACCTCGGCGTCGACGAAGCGCGCGACGCTCCGCCGGAAGGTCTCCTGCTCGGCGGTGAACGCGATCAGGGGCGCCTCCCGCCGGCGCTCACCGGAGGCTCTCCCGGCGCCTGCCGGCGCCGGAGCTCGCGGGTGGCGGGCTCGTCGACGCGCAGCGCGAGGCCGGCGCCGGCCAGCACGACGCCGTACTGCTCGCGGGCGGCGTCAACCGACACGTACTCGTCGAGCACGTCCTCGAGCACGCGGGCAGGATCGCGGGCCAGCGGGTCGCCGTAACCGCCGGCGCCGGACTGCTGGAACGAGATGACGTCGCCGTAGGCGAACTCGCGCGACTGCTTGCCGTGCACCGGCGTCTCGCCCGGACCCGGGTTGATGACGGTGCGGGCCAGCCGGCCCGGCCGGCCTCCGAAGACGCCGTACGGCGCCACGCGCTGGCGCTCGGAGAGGTTCGTGAGCTTCCCCTCGTCGGCCAGGAAGCGGAGGTCGCGGCGAATCCCGCAGCCGCCCCGGAACGTCCCGGCGCCCGCCGAGTCGGGGATGAAGCCGAAGTGCTCCACGACGAGCGGCTGGGCGGCCTCCTGCGCCTCGATGGGGATGTTGGAGGCGTTGAACGCCCACGACATGCCCTCGCAGCCGTCCTTCGTGGCGCGGCCGCCCGTGCCCGACAGCACGAGCTCGTAGGCGACGAACCGGCGCCGGCGCGCGCGGTCCCAGCCGCCGAACGTCGGGTTGGCGAAGTGCGAGGCGGCGGCGGCCACCCGCTCGGGCAGGGCCGGCGCCAGCGCGCCCAGCACCGCCTCGAACGTCCGGTAGCAGATGATCGCGCGCGGCCCGCCGCCGGCGGGCGGTCGCGGATTGAGAAAGCAGCCCTCGGGCGCGGTCACGGTCACCGGGCGCAGCGCTCCCTCGTTCATGGGACCGAGCGGATCGGTCAGGCACTTGATCGCCGCGTAGGAGTACGAGCGCGTGTAGTTGATGTAGGAGTTCAGGCCCGACGGCGTCTGCGGGCTCGAGCCCGCGTAGTCGATGACGACGCCGTCGCCGGCCACCGTCACGGTCACCGCGACGCGGAGCGGGTCGGTGCCGGGGCCGTAGTCGTCGAGGAAGTCCTCGAAGGCGTAGACCCCGTCGGGGATCTCCCGGATGGCCGCCCGCACGCTGGCCTCGCTCCGGGCGACGATCTCGCCCATGGCGGCGGCGAGGGTCTCGTGGCCGTAGCGCCGGGCCAGCTCGATCAGCCGCAGCTCCCCGACCCGCAGCGCGCTGCGCTGCGCGCGCAGGTCCCCCAGGACCTTGTCGGGCGTGCGGGTGTTGGCCGCGATGATCCCGATCACGCCCTCCTGCTCCCGGTACTCCGTCCAGACCTTGGTGGGCGGGATGCGCAGCCCCTCCTGGAAGTAATCGAAGATCCCCTCGACGCCCTGGCTGCCGGGCCGCGAGCCACCCACGTCGGTGTGATGCACGATGTTGACGGCGAAGCCGACCAGCCGGCCGTCGTGGAAGGCCGGCTGGGTGATGAAGAAGTCGGGAAAGTGGCCCGAGCCGAGCAGCGGGTCGTTCAGGAGGATCGCGTCGCCGGGTCGCAGCGTCTCGACGGGGTGCGCGGCCAGCGCGTTGCGGACGGCCGCCGACATCGCGCCCATGTGGCCCGGCGAGTACGGGCCCTGGGCGACCATCTGCCCGACGGCGTCGAACACGGCCACGGAGAAGTCCTGCCCCTCGCGCGCCTGCTCGGAGTACGCCGTCCGGTGCACGGTGGTCCCGATCTCGACCGCGATCGACTGCAGCGCGCCCCAGATCACCCCCAGCGTGACGGGATCCATAGAGCCCATCACTGGAGCACGTCGGCGGCGCGAGCGAGCAGCGTGGGAGGGATCGTCAGGCCGAGCGTCATCGCGGTCCTGAGGTTGAGGACGAGCTCGAACCTGGCCGGCTGCTCGACGGGCAGGTCGGCGGGCCGGACTCCCTTGAGGATCTTGTCGACGAACGCCGGCGCGCGCCGGAAGAGATCGACGAAGCTCGGCCCATAGGCCATGAGGCCGCCGAGCTCTACGAACTCGCGCGTCGTGTAGATCGCGGGCAGCCGGTCGTAGCCGAACGCGCGCAGCCCGTCCAGGAACGCCACCCACTGGGGCACGAGGGGTCGAGCGGGATCGGTGGCGATCGAGAGCACGCCGATGCGAGGCACCCGCGGCTGCGCCTGCGCCGTGGAGGTCCACGAACAGAGGAAGATCAGTGCCAGGGCCAGGAGCGGGCCCGCGGACGTCATCTTCTCGCGGTCTCCACGACGAGGTTCGCGTACTCGTCGACCGTTCCGACGACGCCCGGAGGCAGCACCGAGGTCGATTCGCGCTCCTCGACGATCGCGGGTCCGGCGATCTCCAGACCGGCGGCGAGCCGGTAGCGGTCGTAGACCGGACAGTCCACCCAGCCCCCCGTCTCGGGGAAGTAGGCGCGCCGGCGCCCCTTCACGCCGCCGGCCAACGGCGTCGTCGGGGCCTTGGCCAGCGCCACGCGCGGAGTCCCGCCGATCGCCGACAGCTTCCATGTGACGGCCTCCACGGGCTCGGCCGGCTGGGCGTAGCCGTAACGAGTCGCATAGATCTCGTCGAACGACGCGCGCACGCGGGCCAGCGCCCCGGCGTCCAGGAGGCCGGCCGGGACCGGGACCGTCAGCTCGTAGCCCTGCCCGACGTAGCGCGCGTCCACCGAGCGGACGACGGTGGCCGCGCCGCCGGTGGCCGAATCGCGGACGACCGCCGTCGCCTGGGCCGCCATCTCCTCGTACATGGCGTCCAGCCGGGCCGGATCCAGCGCCTCGATCCGCCGCACGTAGGTGCGGGAGACGTCGAAGCGCACCTCGGCGGCCAGCAAGCCGATGGCGGCGGTCACGCCGGCCGCGGCCGGCAGGATGACCCGCGGGATCCCCAGCGCCTGCGCGAGCCGGCAGCCGTGCACGGGTCCGGAGCCGCCAAAGGCGACGAGCGTCAGCTCGCGCGGATCGCGCCCGCGCTCGATCGAGACTACCCGCGTGGCCAGCTCCATGTTCGTGTTGACGATGGCGTGCACACCCCAGGCGGCCTGCTCCAGCGTCAGGTCCAGCGGACGCGCGAGCCTCTGCTCGATGGCCTGCGCGGCGGCCCCCGGGTGCAGCCGCATCGCGCCGCCGGCGAAGAACTCGGGGTTCAGGTACCCGAGGGCGACGTTGGCGTCGGTGACCGTCGGCTCCTCGCCGCCGCGCCCGTAGCAGACCGGCCCCGGCGCCGACGAGGCGCTCTCCGGCCCGACCGCGATGACGCCCAGCCGCGGGCGGGCGATCGAGCCGCCACCGGCGCCGATCTCCACCAGGTCGATGGCCTGGATGTTCATCGGCAGCCCGCTCCCCGGCGCATTGTGCACGCGGTGCAGCTCGAAGCCGGTGGTGGTGAAGGGCCGGCCGCCCTCGATCAGCGCGAGCTTGGCGGTGGTGCCGCCCATGTCGAAGGCGATCAGGTCGCGGTGGCCCGCCAGCTCGCCGTACGCCGCGGCCATCAGGGCGCCGGCCGCCGGACCCGACTCGATCATGCGGACCGGATAACGCTCCATGGCCTCGGCGGTGGCGACGCCGCCCGACGACTGCATCACGAACAGGCGCCCCCGATAGCCGCGCTCGCCCAGCGCGACCCCGAGGCCGCGCAGGTAGGCGCGGATCGCGGTCATCACGTACGCGTTGACCACGGTCGTCGACGTCCGCTCGTACTCGCGAAACGTCGGCGACACCTCGTGGGAGAGCGTCACGACGACCCCGGGGGCCTCCTCGGCGGCCAGCGCGGCCACGCGTTTCTCGTGGACCGGGTTCACGTAGCTGTGCAGCAGGCAGACGGCCAGGGTGGTGACGCCGCGCTCGGCCAGCGCCCGGATGGCGCGGCGGGCATCGGCCTCGTCCAGCGGCGTGCGCACCGAGCCGTCGGCCAGCACGCGCTCGGTGACCTCGCCGATGAAGCGGCGGGCGACGAGCGGCGGCGGCTTCTCGATCTGCAGGTCGTAGACCTGGTAGCGCTTCTCGCGCCCGATGAGGAGGACGTCGCGGAAGCCGCGGGTGGTGAGCAGACCCACGCCCCGGGCCTTGCGCTCGATCACGACGTTGGAGCCGAGCGTCGTGCCGTGCACGGCCTGGCTCAGCTCGGCCCACGGCACGCCCGCCCGCGCGACGAGCTCGTCGAGCCCGGCCAGACACGCCGCCGACGGGTCGGGATACGTCGTGAGCCGCTTGCCGGTCGTCAGCTCGCCGGAGGGCGCCTGCAGCACGAAGTCGGTGAACGTGCCGCCGACGTCGAAGCCGACGCGATACGTCACCCCGCTCAGCTCCGGCGCTCGGCCCGGGCGAGGCTGACGCGGTAGGGATAGCGCCGGCCGGTCTGGTAGGTGAGCGCGTACTCCACGGGCTCGCCGCTCGGTCCGAAGTACGTGCGCTCGAACAGGAGCAGCGGCGAGCGCGGCCGCAGCTGCAGCAGCTCGGCGACCGAGCGCGGCGCCAGGGCGGCGTCGACCCGCTGCTCCAGGAACTTGATCGACACGTTCAGGTGCCGCTCGATGGCGGCGAGCAGCGAGGTCTTGGAGAGGTCCTCGTCCGACAGCGCCAGCCCCACCGCCGGCGGCAGCCACACGGTGACGTGCTGGAAGGGGCCGGTGTCGGCGTGGCGGACGCCGCAGATCCGATAGCCGCTGGAGCCGGGGGGCAAGCGGAGCGCCTGGGCGATGTTCGCGGGCACCGGCGCCATCTCGCGAGCGATGAGCTTGAACCACGTCTCGTCGCTGAGGGCCATCATGTCGTCGATCGAGCCGATCACGCGCAGGCGGCGGTCGTTGCCGTCGACCGCGGTGGCGAAGGTGCCGCGCCCCGCGTGCCGGTAGAGCCGCCCCTCCTGGACGAGGACGTCGAGCGCCTGGCGGACGGTGGGCCGGCTCACGCGGAACTTGGCGCAGAGCGTGTGCTCGGACGGGATCCGCTCCCCCTGGTTCTTGAGGTCGCGGCGGATCGCGTCCGCGATCTGCATGTAGCGAGGAATTCCGGGCCGGAAGTTCACCGTCGGGCTGCCTCCCCTGTCAGGATGTCAAGACATCTAACACCAGGGAGCGGGCGCCGTCAAACCGGCCGGTCGGGGCCCGCGGTTACCGCGTCAGCTCGCGCGCGATCACGACCCGCTGGATCTGGTTCGTGCCCTCGTAGATCTGCGTGATCTTGGCGTCGCGCATGAAGCGCTCGACCGGGTACTCGCGCGTGTACCCGTAGCCGCCGAACACCTGGACGGCGTCGGTGGCGACCTTCATGGCGGTGTCGCCGGCGAAGCACTTGGCCATCGAGGCCTCCAGCGAGGTCCCGGCGACGCCGCGGTCGACCAGGGCGGCGGCGTGGTGGACCATGAGACGGGAGGCGTGCACCTGCATCGCCATGTCCGCCAGCATGAACTGGATCCCCTGGAACTCGGCGATGGGGCGGTCGAACTGCCGCCGCTCCTTGGCGTAGGCGGTGGCGGCGTCGAGGGCCGCCTGGGCGATCCCGACGGCCTGGGCGCCCACGGCCGGCCGCGAGCGGTCCAGCGCGCCGAGCGCGACGCGAAAGCCCTGGCCCTCTTCGCCCAGCCGGTTGTCGACGGGCACCTCGCAGTCGCTGAGGTGCAGGGCGACCGTGGGCGAGCCGCGAATGCCCATCTTGCGCTCGAGCTTGCCGACCGCGAAGCCCGGAAACGTCGGCTCGACCAGGAAGGCCGTCACGCCGCGGTGGCCGCGCCCGCGGTCGACGGTGGCAAAGAGCGTGTACAGGCCGGCCCGGCTGCCGTTGGTGACCCACATCTTGGTCCCGTTCAGCACGTAGCGATCACCCTTGCGCACCGCCGTCGTGGTCATGCTGGCCGCGTCGGAGCCGGCGCCGGGCTCGGAGATCGACAGCGCGGCCGTGATCTCGCCGGACGCCAGCCGTGGAAGGTACCGGCGCTTCTGGTCCTCGGTCCCGTGCGAGACGATGGGATAGCCCGCGGCGTACTGCACGAGATAGATCACCGCCGTGGAGGCGCACGCCCACGCGACCTCCTCGACGGCCAGGCAGAAGGCCAGCGCGCCCAGCCCGACGCCGCCGTAGGCCTCGGGGACGTACAGCCCGAGGAGGCCGGCCTCGGCCAGGTGAGCGAGCGACTCGGCCGGGTAGATCTCGGCCTCGTCGACCTGGGCCGCGCGCGGCGCCACCTGCTCGCGCGCGAGGGCGCGGGCCAGATCGCGGGTGCGTCGCTCGTCGTCGTTCAGCCAGAACGCGTCGCTCATCGCGGGGAATTATCCGCCCACTTGACGCTCGCTCAAAGCGTGCCGCATGATGGCGCCTCGAATTCGACCCGACGACGCCTCCGCGCGTGCACGGTCCGACATCGAAAGGGGGCTCCATGCCGACCCTCGGGAACAAGACGCCGCTCGTCGTCGCCGCCCTCGTCGTCCTGGCCCTGAGCCTCGTCGCCGGCCTCTACGCCGTGGCCCAGCAGCCGTACCAGCTCACGCCGCTCGACGAGGCGAAGCGGGATCGCGCCGTCGCCGTGGCCGGCGGCACCTACCACGTGCTCCCGGCCACGCTGGCCACCACGCAGTGGGGCTGGCTCGATCCGGCCGAGCCGCCCAAGCTCACCATCAGCTCCGGCGACACCGTCGCGGTCGAGACCATGATGCACGCCCACAACGCCATCCAGCCCGGCTCGACGATGGACGATCTCGTCAAGCTGCGCCTGGCCAACCCCGGCGGCGGTCCCCACTCGGTGACGGGCCCCATCTACGTCAACGGCGCCGAGCCCGGCGACACGCTGGAGATCCGGATCAAGAAGATCGTGCCGAAGGCCTTCGGGACGAACTTCCACCTGCCCGGCGCGCAGTTTCCGACCGTGGGCCAGCTCGCCCCCGAGTTCCAGCAGGGGTTCGTACGCTACTTCTACCTCGACTGGGAGCGCCGGCAGGCGGAGTTCAAGCCCGGGGTCCTGATCGACCTGCAGCCCTTCCCCGGGACCATCGCGGTCGGGCCCGACCCCAACGAGCCCAAGGAGAAGGCCGGGCCGCCGATCAAGGACGCGCGCGGGCGCACCAGCACGCTGCGGCCGTGGAAGAACGGCTCCAACATGGACCTCAACGAGCTGCAGGAGGGCTCGACGCTCTACCTGCCGGTGTTCCTCAAGGGCGCTCTGATCTGGACGGGCGACTCGCATTGCCGGCAGGGCAACGGGGAGGTGAACCTGACCGCCCTGGAGTGCGCGTATCGCGAGATCGTGCTGCAGCCGATCGTGCGGAAGGACATGAAGCTGGAGTGGCCGCGCGCGGAGACCGCGACCCACTGGATCGTGATGGGCTTCGACGAGGACCTGAACGAGGCGATGAAGATCGCCGTCCGCGAGGCGGTCAGCTTTCTGGCCGGCCAGAAGCTGGCGCCGATGAGCCGCGACGAGGCCTATGCGCTGACCTCGATGGTCGGGGACTGCCGGGTGACCCAGGTGGTGGACATCCGCAAGGGCGTGCACTGCATGATCCCGAAATCCATCTTCGCCAAGAAGTAAGTCGCGGTGATCGGCGCGCGCGCCGTCGTCGCGCTCGCGCTCGCGGTCGTCGCCGGCCCTGCCCCGGCCGCCGCCGGCCCGCTGCCGGTGGTCACGACCACGTCCGACCTGGCGGCCCTGGTCCGAACCGTGGGCGGCGACCGTGTCGCCGTCTCCAGCCTGGCGCCGCCGCTGCAAGATCCGCACGGCGTCGAGATCAAGCCCGCTCACATCGCGCGGCTCCGCCAGGCCGCGCTCCTCGTCCGCGTCGGCCTCGACCACGAGCCGTGGCTGGCCCGCGCGCTCGCGACGGCCGGCGCGCCGGCGCCGGCCGGGCCGCGCGATCTCGACGCCTCCCGCACGATTCCGCTGCTCCAGACCGAGACGCCCCGGCTGCTCAGCGATCGCGCCGCTCCGCACCTGCACGGGCTCGGCAACCCCCACTACTGGCTCGATCCGGAGAACGCCCGGCCGATCACCGCGGCCGTCGCCGACGCCCTGAGCCGGCTCGTCCCCGCCGATCGCACGCATTTCGAGCGACGCCGGCGGAGCTTCCTCGATCGCCTCGACGCCGGGCTCGCCCGCTGGCGAGCGGCGCTGCAGCCCTATCGCGGGACACGCGTGGTGGCCGTCCACGACACCTGGCCGTACTTCGCCGCTCGTTTCGGCCTCGTCGTGGTGGCGACGGTCGAGCCGGCCCCGGGGGTGCCACCCTCGCCCGCCGCCATCGGCGCGCTCGTGGAGCGCATGCGCGCCGCCGGCATCGGGATCGTGCTGGCGGAGCCCTACGCCGACCCCTCGCTCGTGCGCCGCCTCACCGAGGCGACGGGCGCCCGCGCCGTGACGCTGGTGCCCTCGGTGGGCGGCGACAGCGCGGCCGCCGACTACCTCGCGCTGTTCGATCTCGCCGTGGAGCGGCTGGCCTCGGCCCTGGGGCCCCGGTGACCGAGCTCCTGGCGGTTCCCTTCCTCGCCTGCCTGGTGCTCACCGGTATCCACGCCTACCTGGGGCTGCACGTCCTCGCGCGGGGCGTGATCTTCGTGGATCTCGCGCTGGCCCAGGTGGCGGCGCTCGGCCTCACCGTGGCGCTGCTGGCCGGTCACCCGCCGGGCAGCCCGGGCGCCTACTGGTACGCGCTGGCGTTCTCCGTCGCCGGTGGCCTCGTGTTCGCGGCGACCCGCATGCGGCCGAGCCCGGTCCCGCAGGAAGCGATCATCGGGATCGTGTACGTGCTCTCGGCAGCGCTCACCGTCCTCGTGGTCGACCGGACCCCGCAGGGGGCCGAGCACATCAAGCGGCTCCTGACCGGCTCGCTCGTCACGGTGAGCGCCGACGACGTGGGCGGGCTGGCCGCGCTGTACGGCGTGATCGGCCTCCTGCACTGGGTCGTGCGCCGGCCGCTGCTGGCGATCTCGTCGGCGGTCTCGCCGAGCGGCCGGCGGGTCGTCGCCTGGGACTCGCTGTTCTACGCCTCGTTCGCCGTCGTCGTGACCAGCTCCGTGCGCGTCGCCGGCGTGCTGCTCGTGTTCGCCTACCTGGTCGTGCCCGCCGCCATCGCCGTCCTGCTGAGCTCCGGTCTCGGCGCGCGGCTCATCGTGGGCTGGATCGTCGGAGCGCTCGTGAGCGCCGGCGGGCTCTGGGTCTCCTATGCCTGGGACCTGCCGACGGGCGCCGCCATCGTGGCCGTGTTCGGCGTCGCCCTGCTGACGACCGTGACGGCGCGCGGCGCCGTCCGGCTCGGCGGCGTCCTCCGCGGGCGCGGGGTGGCGGCGCTGGCGCCGGGGGCGCTCGTCCTGGCGCTGCTCGCCGCGGCGGCCGGCGCCCTGCTGGCCGTGGCGCCCGCCATGGATCACCCGTGGCTCGACGCGCTCGAGCGGGCGGCGCCGACGCTGCAGGACGCGTTCTTGACGCCCGTCGAGCGGTCGGTGCGGCGCGAGACGCGGGGGGCGGTCGCCCGCGCCGAGCGCGATCTGGCCGCCGTGCGCGCCGTTCAGGTGGAGGCCCAGTGGAGCGCGCGTTCGATCGACGGCGAGGCGGCGGAGCGCCTGCGACAGTACCTGGCCGGACGCGGGGAGATCGCGGCCGGCGACCGGCTGGTGCTGGCGACGCTGCGCGCCCGGGCGCGCGAGCGACAGCGGTTCTGGCTCGGGGCGCCGCTCGCCGCGCTGGGCGGCGTTGCCGCGGCGGCCCTCGGCCGGCGTTACCTGCTCGCGTCGTAGGTGTAGAAGCCGCGGCCGGTCTTGCGGCCGAGCTGGCCGGCCATGACCATGCGCTTGAGCAGCGCCGGCGGCGCGTACCGCGGCTCGCGGAACTCCTCGAACATCACCTCGGCCACGTACATCGTCGTGTCCAGACCGACGAGGTCGAGCAGCGTGAAGGGCCCCATCGGATAGCCGCACCCGAGCTTCATGGCGGCGTCGATGTCCTCCAGCGAGGCCAGGCCGCCCTCGTAGACACGGATGGCATCGAGCAGGTAGGGCACGAGCAGGCGGTTGACGATGAAGGCGGTGGCGTCCTTGGCGTGCACGGGAACCTTGCCGACCGAGCGCACGAACTCCGTGGCCGCCGTCACCGCGGCCTCGTCGGTGAGGATCGTACGCACCACCTCCACCAGCTTCATGAGGGGCACGGGGTTGAAGAAGTGCATGCCGACGACCTGCCCCGGCCGCCTGGTGGCCGCGGCCAGGGCGGTCACGTTGCACGACGACGTGTTGGTGGCCAGCAGCGCGTGCGGCGGACAGATCCCGTCGAGCCGGGCGAACGTCTCGTTCTTCAGCGCCTGATTCTCGGTCATCGCCTCGATCACCAGGTCGCAGGCCCTGAGATCCTCGAGGCGGGGCGTGCCGGCGATCCGGCCGAGCGTCTCGTCCCTGGCCCGGGCGTCGAGCTTGCCCCTGGCGGTCAGTCCCTCGAGGGTGTCGCGCAGGCGGCCGAGGCCGCGCTTGACCAGGTCGTCACCGGCCTCCACGAACAGCACGGAGTAGCCGGACTGGGCCGCCACCTGGACGATGCCCGAGCCCATGAGCCCGCAGCCGATCACCCCGACGTTCTTGATTGGCATGCTCGCCGCGTCGACGGTGCCCGCGCTCGGCGGGGTGGCCGACGGCTCGATCAGCGGCGCCGGCCGGGCCGGGGTGGGGGCTCGAAGAACTCGCTACCGGGCGGGCAATCGTGCCGGATGATGACCGTGGTGTTGCCGTACTTCACCGAGCCGTCTGGCTGTACCACCGGCTCGGCCTTCGGCCGGGCCGGCGGGCCGTCCTGCTTCAGCGACTGGTCGAACGCGCGCTCGCGCGACTCGGTCGACGGTCGCGTCATCTCCAGGATGATCGAGCTGTTGATGGGCGTCTTCGCCTCGTCGTGCGCGGCCGCCACGGCCGGGACCCCGACCAGCAACGCGAGCGCCACGAGCGTCGGTCTCCGCATACCTCGTCCCCCAGCGCCGGTCCGGGATGAGCCCACGACCCGGCCTAGTCGTACACGATCAGCGAGTGGATCGGGTAGGACTTGAGTTTCTCACGTCCGCGCAGGAAGGCCAGCTCGATCATGAACGCCACGCCGACCACCCGGCCGCCGAGCTGCTGGATCAGGCGCAGGGTGGCGGCCATGGTGCCCCCGGTGGCGAGGAGGTCGTCGACGGCCAGCACGCGCTGCCCCGGTGCGATGGCGTCCTCGTGCATGGCCAGCGTGTCGCGCCCGTATTCGAGCTCGTACTCGACCTCGATGGTGGGGCCGGGCAGCTTGCCGACCTTGCGCACGGGGACGAAGCCGGCCTGGAGCTGGTGGGCGACGGCGCCCCCGAAGATGAAGCCGCGGGATTCGACACCCACCACGATGTCCACGCGGTCGCCGAAATAGTGGCTGGCCAGCGAGTCGACGGCGAACCGCCAGGCGGGCCCGTCCCTGAGCAGCGTGGTGATGTCCTTGAAGAGGATCCCCTCGGTCGGGAAATCCTTGATGTCGCGGATCTTCGCCCGCAGGTCGGCCACGTTCATGGTCCGCATACTAGTTGATCCCCGGCGCGAGGCGCAACCGCGCCCGGGAGCCTCAGAGCTCGTCGAGGCTGGAGATCGCCTCGGGCAGCGCCGCCAGGCTCGGCACCACCGCGTCGGGGCGCTGGGGGCCGAGCGACTTGCGCGAGGCGCTGGTGACCTGGATCACCCGGATCCCGGCGTCCTGGGCGCCGCCGACGTCCAGCACCGGATCGTCGCCGACGTGGATCGTGGCGGCGGGCTCGACCTGCAGCGCCCGCAGTGTCAGCGCGAAGATCTCGGGGCTGGGCTTGCGCACCCCGACCTCGTCCGAGAAGATCGTGCGCGCGAAGCAGCCGAGGAGCCCGAAGCGGTCGAGGAGCTTGCACAGCGTGGCGCCCGGCGTCCGCATCGTGTTGGAGAGGACGGCGAGGACCAGGCCTCGCTCGCGCAGGCGCTCCAGCGCCCGCCGGGCACCGGTGTCCACCGCCGGCGGCACGAGCAGCGCCGGCCGCGCATAGGCGTCCAGCAGGGCGGCCAGCGCCTCGGCGTTCAGCCGTTCCGGAAGCCCGGGGTCGACGGCGGCGAGGATCGCGCGCACGTGCTCGATGGCCGGCACGTCCTTGTTCTGCGACCACAGCCGGCCGAGGAACGAGCTCGACGCCTCGTAGGCGCGCTCGAGCTCGGCCTGGCTCACCCTCACGCCGGCGCCGGCCAGGACGGTCTCGAAGTCGGCGAGGCGGCGGCGCCGGTAGCGGTCGTCGGAGGACGGCGGGTCGAGGATCAGCGTGCCCCAGAAGTCGACGGTGACCGCGCGGATCCTCAGCACGCGTCCGTGAACCGCGGCGGCCGCTTCTCCAGGAAGGCCGTGGTCCCCTCGCGCGGCTCGCCGGTGGCGTACGAGGCGGCGAACGCCGCGATCCCGGCCCGCACCGCGGCCGGCAGGTCGGTCTCGCGCCAGCGCACGATGAGTTGCTTCTGCAGCCGGATCGCGCCGGGCGCGCACGCGGTGATCGCGGCGACGAGGGTCTCGACGGCCGCCTCGAGGCCGTCACGCTCCACGACGCGGTTGACCAGTCCCCAGGCCAGCGCCTGCTCGGCGCCGATGCCGGCGCCGGTCAGCAGCAGCTCGGCGGCCCGCCCCGGACCGACCAGCGGCGGCAGCAGCGCGGCCTGGATCACCGAGGGAACGCCCACCCGCACCTCGGGCAGTCCCAGGGTCGCTCCGGCCGCGGCCACCCGCAGGTCGCAGGCCAGCGCCAGCTCGAAGCCGGCGCCGAGCGCGTGTCCGTTGACGGCCGCGATCACGGGGAACGGCGCCGTGTGCACCGCCCGGATGGCGTCGTGGAGCGCCGAGATGAGCGCGGTGGCGCCAGCCGCATCGAGGTCGCGCAGGACTCGCACGTCCATGCCGCCGGTGAACGCGCGGCCGGCGCCGGTGACGACGGCGAGGCGGACGGTGGCATCGGCGCTCAGCGTCTCGAAGGTGGCATGCAGCGAGCGGATGAGGCCGGGCTCCAGGAGGTTGAGGGGCGGTCGATCGAGCGTGCACCAGACGACGCCGGCCCGCCGCTCGACGCGGACGGCGGCCTCGGCCATCAGTACCGGCGCATCGAGGGATCGATCGTGCGCGCCCAGAGATCGAGACCGCCGGACAGGTTCTTCACGTCGCGGAAGCCGGCGGACCGGAGGTACTCGGCGACGGCCGCGCTGCGCACACCCTGGTGGCAGTACACGACGATCGGCTCCTGGCGGTCCAGCTCGTCCACCCGCAGCTCCAGCTCCTCGATCGGGATGTGCACGGCGTTGGGCAGCCGACAGATCTGCGTCTCCCAGTCCTGACGCACGTCAAGGAGCAGCGGGGCCGCCTGACCGTCCAGGCGCGCCTTCAGCTCGTGGGGGCTGATCTCGCTCATCAGCGGGGGGCCGGACGGCCGACCACGAACTCGGCCAGCCAGCCGTTCACGGTCCGGGCGTGCTCGAGATGGGGGAAGTGGCCGCAGTCGTCGACCCAGCGCAGCACCGCCCGCGGGAACCCCGCGGCCGCCTCGGTGGCGTGCTGGGACGACACGGCCGGATCTTGGCGGCCGTGGACCAGGAGCAGCGGCAGATCGAGCGTGCCGATGGCGCGGCGGTAGTCGACGCGGTGATCGACGAAGTCCGCGCGGATGTGACGGGCCGTCGCCAGCCAGGCCGCCCGGGCCTCGGGCCCGGTGCGGATCGCGTAGTCGTGCTCGATGAGATAATCGACCTCGGCCGGGCGCGGCACGCGGAAGCAACGAGCGACGGCCGCCTTGTACACGGGCGCGCGCCCGCACAGCGCCAGGGCCTCGCCGAGCATCGGCGTGGTGACGAGCCTGTACGCCCACGACATGCGGAACGTGAAGCCGGGAACGAGGCCGGCCACCAGGGCCACGCGCTCCACGCGGACCGGATGGGTCAGCGCGTAGGTGACGGCGACCGACCCGCCCAGGGAGTGGCCGACGAGCGAGGCCTGACCCACGCCCATCGCGTCGAGAAAGCCGTGGAGCGCGCGGGCGAAGTACCCGAGCCGGTAGATCGTCCGCGGCTTGGCCGAGCGCCCGAAGCCGGGCAGGTCGAGCGCGAAGACCGTGGCGCGCGACGCCAGCGCGTCGATGGTGTGACGCCAGGACTGGGCGAAGCCGCCCAGGCCGTGCAGCAGGACGACGGCCGGGCCGCGCCCCTCGACGACGTAGTGGAGGCGAAGCCCATCGACCTCGCCGCCGCGCAGGGTGACATCGGGCATGGGCCTCGAATTTTACCAGAGGTCGGCGTCGGCCGGTGACGGCGAGGGCGGCGCGCGCACGCCGTCAGGCGAACAGGTCGCGCGGCCGCCCGTCGCCGGCGGCGGCGTGTCCAGCAGGCGCCTGAGGGCCAGGGCGTTGCGAACCGGGTAGTCGCGGTTGTTGTTGTTGAAGGAGACGTAGACGTCGTCGCTCTGCTCGGCGAGGCCGCCGATCTCGGGCACGAGCGCGGCCAGCTCGGCGTCGCTGTACAGGTAGTCGTACTTCTCCCGCACGGTCGGCTCCTGGCCCCGCAGCTGGCGCAGGAACGCCCCGGCGTTCCGCCCGTGCAGGCGGACGATCGCGGTGGGGGCGGTGACGGCCGTCACGTGCGGCATGACGCCCGCGGTCGCGGGCGCATCGGCGATCACGTGGGCCAGCCCGGCCTCGCGCAGGAGGCCGAGGGTCTCGTCGGCGTGATCGGGAAACCAGGAGCGGTGGCGGAACTCGACCGCGATCGTGCAGCCGGGCAGCCGGGCGGGGAGCGCGGCCAGGTACTCGAGCCGCGCCCGGTCGTAATGCACCCACGGCGCGAACTGGAACAGCACGTACCCGAGCTTGTCGGCCTCGGCCAGCGGGGCCAGGGCCGCGCGGAACAGCCGGAACGCCGCATCCACCCCCGCGGGGGGAACGTCGTCGGCCAGGATCTCGCCGCGGCGGCTCCGTCGCGGTCGCGCCGGCAGCAGCGCCTGCACGTCGGCGGGCAGCGTCTGCGGGCGCGGGTGGTGGCCGGTCATCAGGCTCCACGCCTTCACGTGAAACACGAACCCCGGTGGCGTCCGCTCCGTCCAGCGACGCGTGGTCAGCACGTCGGGGATCGCGTAGTACGACGCGTTGACCTCGACGACGTCGAAGACCGACGCATAGAAGCGCAGCCGGGCCTCCGCGCTCATCGACTTCTTCGGGTAGAACGTGCCCTCCTCGATGAGGGCCGGGTCGGCCCACGAGCAGATCCCGACCCGCACCCGCTCGAGGCTCGCGGGGCCCGGCCGCCTCACACGATCTTCTCGTACACCCCCGGCGGGATGACCCGGTAGACGTGGATCGGCTGGGTGACGTTCTTGAACGCGCGCTCGCCGACGCTCTCCAGCACGAACTGCGACTTGATGCGCTCGGCCGTGGTCGGTCCTACGATGATCTCGCCGGCCTGGGCCGACCCCGCGAAGCGCGCGGCCACGTTCGTGGTGGGCCCGGTCGCCGTGAACGTCCAGCGCTGGCTCGACGATCCGCCGATCTTGGTCGCACCCACCAGCGCCTCGCCGGTGTTGATGCCCATGTGCAGCTGCACCGGCGGAAAGACGCCGCCGTACTCCTCGTTCAGCTGCTCGGTGCGCTGGCGGATGGCGAAGGCCGCGCGCGTGGCGTTGAGGGCGTGGTCGGCGGCGGTGGGCTGGGCCTGGAAGATCACCATCAGCCCGTCGCCGGCGGTCTCGTTGATGTCCCCGTGGTGGCGCTGGATGATCTCCAGGAAGCTCGAGAAGTACGTCTGCACCAGCTGGTTCAGCCGGCGCGGCTCCAGCTGCTCGGACAGCCGCGTGTAGCCGGCGATGTCGAGGAACAGCACCGAGACCTCGACGGTCTTCTTCTCCAGCTCGGTGGCGTCGGGGTTCTGCTCGAGCAGTCGCTGCACGGCTTCCGGCACGAACTTCGCGAGCTCGCCCTTCAGCTGCTCGAGCAGGGCCAGCCGCTCGCGCGACTCCTGCAGGTGCTGCAGCGCGGTGGCCAGCTCGGTGTTCTTGCCCTCCAGCTCGCCGCGGGCGGTGGCCAGCCGCGCGGTCATCTCGTTGAACGCCGCGCCGAGCCGGCCGATCTCGTCCCGGGAGGAGACCGGGGCGCGGGCCGCGAAGTCTCCGGCGCCGACGCGATGGGCCGCCTCGCCGAGCTGGGTGAGTGGCTGCACGACGATCCGGCGCATGGCCACGGTCAGCACGGTGGCCGCCGCCACGATCGTGAGCCCGCCGATGAGGAGCTGCCGGTTGCGGTGGCGGCGGACCTCGGCCAGCACCGGCGCCATGGACGTGGCGACCCGGACCACCGCGCGGACCTTGTGGTCGCTCCCGTGACAGCCCTGGCATCTCTCCTGGTTGAGGATCGGCTGGTGCAGCGTGAAGAAGGTGGCGCCCGCCCGCGTCTCCAGCGACTCCTGCCTCTGCAGGGACTCGACGGCCCGCGCGAACTGCGGCCCCGAGGCGGTTTGCCCCGGGTCGTGCGCCATCCGGCGGATGTTGTCGAGCACGTCGCGGGCGAGCCCGGCGTTCCGGTCGACCTCCATCGCCGTGGCGAGGTCGGTGAAGGCCTCCACGCCGTTGCGGCGGAAGACGGTGAGCCCTTCTACCGGCGAGGAGGTCTTCAGCTCCTGCAGAACCGTGCGGGTCACGTCCGGCCGCTCCTGCAGCATGGCGCCCTCGATGCTGGCGACCAGGGTGGCGGTCAGACGCCGCGCCGCCATCTTGTTCTGCTCGACCAGCAGCTCGGATTCCCGCTGGATGGTCACGATGGTCGAGGCGCCGAATCCGATGATGAGGACGACCACGATGAGCACGGAGATCTTGACGGCGAGTCGACCGCGCAGCATCGTGGCGATCCTATCACGCGCCGCCCCGCTCGCCGGGGCGGGCGCCGTGATGGCGGCTCAGCCGGCGGCGGCCGCGGCCGTCATCCGTCCCACGGACTGTGCTTCACCGGCGGCGGCAGCCAGATCCGCTCGTAGTCCTTCTGGAGCACCCGCTCGCGCGCGATCTCCTCGCGGTGGCTCATGCGGGCGTACTTCGCCTCGGTCGGGCTGGCGTGGTTGCCACGGTTGAAGTTCGGCGCCGACACCAGTCGGGCCACGCCTCCTCCGCACCGCGGGCAGGTCTCGAGCGGCGCGTCCCGCAGGCTCTGGCGCGCCTCGTAGATCACCCGACACGGTTCGCACTCGTACTCGTAGACGGGCATCGCAGCCTCCCGGTGGACCGGGCGGACCGGCGCGGTCGCGCCGGCCCGCCCCGGTCCTGCGTTCAGACGGCCACCGGCCGCCGCGGTTCGAGCGCGGGGGCGGCGGCGGTCGTCTTGAGGTTCCAGATCCGCGCGGCGTTCTGGCCGAAGACCTTGGCCTTGATGTCGTCGGTGAGCTGCGGGTAGCCGTGCCCCTCCACGAGCTGCGCGGGGATCTGGAACTTGCGAAAGGCGTCGATCTGCCACTGCGGGTTGCCCCACAGGGCGGAGTCGGTGCCCCACATCACGTAGTCCGGTCCCAGGTCGCGCAGCAGCGTGCCCAGCACGTGGGCGCATTCCAGCGGCCGGTTCGTCACGGTCGCCGCGAACGTCGAGCCGACCTCGGCGTACAGGTTCTTGCGCTGCGGCTTGAACCCCTTCAGCGCGGCCAGCTCGTGCTGGTACGGCCACGCCGAGTGGTACGCGATGAAGTTGAGGTCCAGGAAGTCGTCGCAGACGGCGTCGAGGTCCTCGGGGTGCGCGTAGCGGGCCATGAACTGCCCGAAGGGAATGCCCTTGTGGCAGCCGATGTTCTTGATGCCCAGCTTGCGCGCCTTCTCCCAGATCGGATAGGCCAGCTTCTGGTCGTCGAACCACCAGCCGCGCTTCTTGGTGGAGTCGAAGGTGTAGAGCTTGAGGCCGGAGATCTGGTACTTCTCCACGAACATGGTCAGCCGCTCGAGCGTCTGCGACAGGCCCTGGTTCGGCGTGAGACCACCACCCAGCATGACGGTCCGCGTCGGCCAGCGCTGCTTCACCTCGGCCTGCTCCTCGATGGGGATCATGTCCTTGCCGCCGTAGTCCTCGCGGAACCCGAAGGGATTGAAGATCGCCACGCTGGTGTCGCTGCCCTCGAGGATGAGCTTGCCGAAGTTCTCGACGGTCATGTCCTTGGTGCCGTTGGGCAGCCCCATCGCCTTGCCGAGGTCGTCGAGCAGCTGCACGAACCACATGCCACGCTCGCTGGTGTTGACCCCCGGGATGTAGCCGTCCTTCCGGGTGCAGATGTGCGTGTGGGCATCGACGATGAAGTCCTGGCCCGGCTTGCGGGTGACCTTCACTTCCTTGGCGGCGGCCGGCTCGTAGGCCTCGGCTTCGCTGACTTCGAAGAACTTCATGCCGGTGATCGTGTTGACGGCCAGCATCGCCGCCGGCAGGGCCGAGGCCGTGCCGAGAAATGCGCGACGCGACAGGCCCGCCTTGGCCGCGTAGGTGTCGATGTGCTCGCTGATCTGCGGGCCCATGTGGCCGCCGAGAAAGAACGCCGTGCCCTGCTCCTCCGGCGTCCGGGGCCCGTCGGTCGTGCGCTGGTAGCCCTTGAAGTACTCGAAGACGTTGAACTCCATGAGAGGTCCCCTCCAGCGTTGGACAGCGTGCGTGCGCCTCGATCACGTGGCCGCGCGGTCACCCCCTCTCAGGGAGCGGATGGGTGCACCACTAGCGCTGTCCAGGGCCCAAGTCAAGATCGAACGCGTTCGCGTCGGGTAAGATGCCTGCCGTGAACCTGGCGCGGCTCGGCGAGGAGAGCGTGCAGACCTGGGGTGAGTACGTCTCGCTCGCCTTCGAGGGCCGCGAGTGGACGAACGTCGAGCAGCAGCGCGCGGCCAACCGCTTCGCCCACGCGCTGCGCCGCCTGGGAGTGGACGTCGGCGACCGCGTCGTGGTGCTGCTGCCGAATTGCCCCGAGGTGCTGCAGGCCTACGCGGGTATCCTGAAGGCCGGCGGCGTGATCGTGCCGGTCGTGTTCCTGCTCCGCCCCGACGAGGTCCGTCACATCCTGGCCGACTGCGAGGCGAAGACCGTCGTGACCGCGTCGGCGTTCCTCGACAAGATCGAGGGGTTCACCGGCCCCGTCGTGCTGGTCGGCGAGTCCGCGGACGGCGGCTGGGAGGCCCTGATCGCCGGCGAGCCCGCGGCGTTCTCCACCGTCGATCGCCGGGACGACGATCTCGCGGTCATCCTGTACACCGCCGGCACCACCGGCCGGCCCAAGGGCGTGGCGCTGTCGCACGGCAATCTCGCCGCGAATGCCCGGGCGACCGCCGAGCTCTACGAGCTCGACCGCACGGCCTGGGCGCTGATGGTCTTGCCGCTCTCGCACTCGTACGGGCTGACGGTGATGAACGCCGGCAACATCCTCGGCACCAAGGGCGTGCTGATGCGCTGGTTCAACCCGGAGGGCGTGCTGGAGACCATCCAGCGCTATCGGGTGGAATCCATGTCCGGTGTGCCGACGATGTTCGTCTACCTGCTGAACCATCCCGAGGCCGCCCGGTACGACACGTCCTCGATGCGCCTGTGGGGCTCGGGCGCTGCCCCGCTCCCGCTCGAGATCGTCGAGCCCTTCGAGCGCACCTTCGGCGGTCGGATCCTCGAGGGGTACGGGCTGACCGAGGCCTCGCCGGTGGTGAGCGCCCACCGCCTGTCCGGAGTGCGCAAGCTCGGCTCGGTCGGCCAGGCCCTGCCCGGGGTGGTGGTGGCGATCCTCGACGACGACGATCGTGCGCTGCCGGCCGGCGAGCTCGGCGAGGTCTGCGTGCGAGGCCCGAACGTGATGCAGGGCTACTACCGGATGCCCGACGAGACGGCCCGGACCCTCCGGGCCGGCTGGCTCCACACGGGCGACGTGGGACGCCTGGACGAAGACGGCTATCTCTTCATCGTCGAGCGCAAGAAGGACCTGATCATCCGGGGGGGCTTCAACGTCTACCCCCGCGAGGTGGAGGAGGTGCTGTACGCGCACCCGGCGGTGGCCGAGGCCGCGGTGGTCGGCACCGCCGATCCGGTCATGGGCGAGGAAGTGGTCGCGTTCGTGGCCTTGAAGCCGGGCGCCGGCGCCGACCCCGATACGCTGATCGCGTTCTGCCAGGCCCGGCTCGCCCGCTACAAGTGTCCGCGCGAGGTGCGCGTCGTGGATACGCTACCCAAGAGCCCGATCGGCAAGATCCTGAGGAAGGAGCTCCGCTCCCGGGTGTAGCGTCCGGGAGCGGAGCGAGCGCCCGCGAGAGCCTACTCCTTCACCTCGTCCGCGATCTTGTCGATGCCTTCTTGCACCTTGCGCTTGGCCTTGCCGAACCCTTCGCGCGCGGTGCCGGTGGCCCGTTCCGCCTCGCCCTCGGCCTCGAGCTCGGGGTCCTTGAGAAGCTCGCCGGCCTTGTCCTTCGCGTACCCCTTCACCTTCTCGGCCTTGCCCTTGATCTCGTCGCGATTCATTGGCCCTCCTCACGCGCGTCGCGCGCTGGGAGTACGGAGGTGCAACGGGGTTGCCAGGAGGATCCGTCCGGCGGGACCCGCATGCCTCGCGTCATTCCGACACGGCGTAAGCGCCGGATTTCCCGGAAGGGCCGTCCGCCGCCGTCAGCTCATTGACACTACCCGCTGTAGAACTTTACCCGGACGTCAACGACAGGTTGCGTAGTTCCCACAACGAGTGTTACTGTGAGGGAACTTCTTTCATTCGTCCCGTCATCCTCCTGGTTCGTTCGGTTCGGCTCAGACTATGCGAAGCACTCGCGACACGCGCGGAGCAGAGACGACACAGAGGAGGAGTCGTAATGAGCATTCGGAAAGTCATCGCGATGCTGGCGCTGGCGATCGGCGTCACGTTCGGAGGGTTCGCCGTCACCCGCCACATGATGGCCGTGGCGGGCGAGATGGATGCCGAGCGGCTCAATCGCTCGATCCTCGAGTACATCGCCCTGAAGAATCCGCGCGCGCCGATCAGCGCGTTCCGCCGCTTCCCCGAGATCCTCATGGCCGAGTCGCAGCGCGCGAACCTCGACCACTGCCTCGTGCTCGCGCAGGCGGAGGTCGAGTCGGAGTTCAAGCACGATGCGGTGGGCGCGGCCGGCGAGATCGGGCTGTTCCAGATGAAGCCCTCGACGGCTGCGTTGCTGGAGCCGATCGCCGGGAAGTTCCGGCGTCCGGTCATGACCAGCGGCGCGCGCGAGCTCGGCGATCTCGCCGACCCCGAGGTGAACACGCGCTTCGCGATGGCCTACTTGCGGGACATCATGAGCCGCAGGTCGAACATCAAGGACGCCCTCACCGAGTACAACGGCGGTCCCCTCGGCCGCCATCCCCACTACTACCGCATGGTGATGGGCGCCTACGTCGAGGTCCTGGAGCGCCAGGAGCTGCGCTGCCGATTCCGTGAGATGCCCAAGCAGACGCCGCTGCTGACGCGCCTCGCCCAGCTCTGATCCGGGGGCCGCGCCCCTTCCGGCGGCGCGAGCGGGCCTGAGAGCCCGCTCGCGCCACCTCCCCGGGCGACATCGCGGCGGCCCGAGCCCCGTCCCCCCAACCCTCCGAACCGCGCGCCCGTACCGGTCGCCCTCGATGTCCAGCCCGTCCCGCACAGCCGCGCCGCCGGGGTTAAGATTCGGGCAGTCATCGCGAGGAGGGCGGACCGATGAAGGGCGTGACGCTGCCGACGGAGACGGTGTTCGTGATGGAGATGTCGCCGATCAAGTTCGGGGTGGGGGCGACGGACGAGATCGGACACGACGCGCGCCGGCTGGGCCTCGGGCGCGTGCTCATCTTCACCGATCGGCACGTCGCCGAGCTGGGCTTGCCCGAGCGCATCCGCGGGCTCCTCGGCGAGGAGGGCATCAAGGCGGAGATCTTCGACGGCGTCGAGGTGGAGCCCACGGACCGCTCGATGGAGGAGGCGGCGGCGGTCACGCGCGGCACCGAGGTCGACGGATACATCGCGGTCGGTGGGGGCAGCACCCTGGACACGTGCAAGGCCGTCAACCTGCTCACGACGTATCCGGCCCCGCTGCTCGACTACATCAACAAGCCGGTCGGGCGCGGCGTGCCGGTCCCCGGTGCGCTCCGTCCGCTGATCGCGGTCCCGACGACGGCCGGCACCGGTAGCGAGACGACCGCCGTGGCGGTGACGCACGTGCTCGATCAGAACGTGAAGGCCGGCGTGTCGCACCGGCTCCTGCGCCCCGCGCTCGGCGTGGTGGACCCGCTGAACACGCTCTCGGTGCCGCCGGAGGTCACCGCCGCCGCCGGTGCCGACATCCTGACGCACGCGATCGAGTCCTACACCACCCGGCCCTACAACGCCCGTCCCAAGCACCACCCACCCGACCGGCCGGCCTACATCGGGGCCAATCCCGCCAGCGACGTGTGGTGCGAGAAGGCCATCGAGTACGTCGGCCGCTACCTGCGCCGCGCCGTGCTGAACGGCAACGACCTGGACGCGCGCGTGCACCTGGCGCTCGCCGCCAACTACGCGGGCATCGGCTTCGGCAACGCGGGAGTGCACGTCCCCCACGCCATCGCGTATCCGATCGCCGGTCTCGTGCGCGACTACGTGCCGGCCGGCTATCGCACGCGGCATCCGCTCATCCCGCACGGCATGTCGGTCATCCTGACCGCGCCGTCGGCGTTCCGCTTCACGTATCCGACGGCGCCCGAGCGGCACCTGCGGGCGGCCGAGCTGATGGGCTACCCGGTCGCCGGACTGTCCGAGACCGACCGGCGCGAGGCGCTGCCTCGCGCGCTGCTGGCGCTCATGCGCGACGTGGGCATCCCCAATGGGCTGACCGCAGTGGGCTACGGTGAAGACGACGTCGCCGCTTTGGTCGCCGGCACCCTGAAGCAGCCGCGACTGCTGTCCGGCGCGCCCCGCACGGTCGGGGCCGCCGAGCTCGACTGGATCCTGCGCGACGCGATGCAGTACTGGTGATCAGCGGGCGTCGATCGAACGGGCCAGCTCGAAGTCCTTGGCGGTCAGGCCGCCGGCGTCGTGCGTCGTCAGCGCCAGCGTGACGGCGTTGTACCGGATGTCGATGTCGGGGTGATGGCCGGCCCGCTCGGCGAGCTCGCCGACGCGGTTCACGAACGCCAGCGCCTCGCGGAAGTCCGGGAAGCGAAAGGTCCGCCGGAGCTCCGCGCCGGCGCGCTCCCAGCCCGGCGTCCGCCGCATCGCCTCCGCCAGGCCCGCCTCGTCCAGCCGGCTCACGTCCGCGTGAACTTCTGCAGCGAGCGCAGTTCGCGCGGTGGGCTCTCGTGCTGGCCGACAGCGGTGTACGAGACCTCCGCCACGTAGAAGTCGCCCCGGGAGTCCACCGCCACGCCGTGGGGCGCCACGAACTCGCCCGGCCGCTCGCCGGCGAAGCGGCCGCCGACCCGCGCGATCAGCTCGCCCTTGATGCTCAGGATGCTGACGCGAGCGCCGATGTTCGGCACCGCCGCGTTGACCGCCAGGTGGGTGGGCAGCTCGCCGACGTAGAACACGTCGTTGCGGGGGTCGGCAAAGAGCCCGCAGGGCCGGTGAAGGTTCTTCCACTGGTCGAGATAGCGGCCCTGCCCGTCGAAGATCTGCACGCGGGAATTCTCGCGGTCGGCGACGTAGACGAGCCCGGCGGCGTCGGTCGCGATGTTGTGCGGGATGTTGAAGCAGCCGGGATCCGTGCCCGGCTCGCCCCACGAGACGAGGTGCCGTCCCCGCGGATCGAACTTGTGGACGCGCGAGTTCCCGTAGCCGTCGGAGATGTAAATGTCCCCCGACTTGGGACAGATCGCGGAGTGGGTCGGGCGGTTGAACGGCTTGCCGCCGTGCAGCGTCGACGCCTGGTCGGGATCGCCGATGGTGAGGAGCAGCGTGCCGTCCGGCGTGAACTGGCGGATGGTGTGGTGCAGGTCGTCGGTGAGCCAGACGCTGCCGTCGGGTCCGATGTTGATCCCGTGCGCGCGCCGGATCTGTCCCTCGCCCCACGAGCGCAGGACGTTGCCGTCCCGGTCGAAGACGATGACCGGATGCTCGCCCCGGTTGAAGACCCACACGTTGTCCTCGGCGTCGACCGCGACGCTCGTGGCCTCCACGAACGACCAGCCCTCGGGCAGCCGGCCCCAGCCTTCCAGGGGACGGTAGTGCATGACCGCTCCTCTCACCGCGGGCGCCGCGGCGCCGCCTATACTGCCACAGGACTCCCCATTCCACCCGTTGGCCCCGGCCCGGGCGTATATCAGGTTGACCATGGACGAGCGAGCGTTCGCCCGACTGGCCGAGGAGTACGCCGGGCGTCTCTATGCCGTCGCCTACCGCATGCTCGGTCACCGCGCCGACGCCGAGGACGCGGTACAGCGCGCGCTGCTCAAGTGCTACGCCGCCCGGGCGAGCTACTCGCCGCGGTGGGCGGTCTCGACCTGGCTGTACCGGGCGCTGACCAACGTTTGCATCGACGAGCTGCGGCGGCGGCGAGTCCGCACCGACGTCATCGACGCCGGGACGGAGGCCGGGGAGGCGAGCGAGAGGGCGCCGGCGCGAAGCGGGCGGGGGGTGACGACCGCGGCGCCGGCCGTGGAGCGCCTCGATCTGAGGCGGGCGCTGGAGCGGGTGCCGCGGGAAGCGCGTCTGCTGCTCTCGTTGCGGTACGTCGACGGCCTCGACTATCGCGAGCTGGCGAAGATCCGGGGGATCTCCGTCAACACCGTGAAGAGCCAGCTGGCCCGTGGCAAGGCGATCATGAGGGACGCGTTACGCGCAGGAGGACACGATGGATCGAACTGACGACACGCTCCGCGAGATCTTTGCGGTCACCGCGCCGCCGACGCTGTCGGCCCGCATCCTGGCGGCGCTGCGCGCGCCGGCCCCCGGGCCGGACACGCTGGCCGAGCGCTTCCACTTCGAGGCGGGCGAGCGCGGCATCCGGCGCCTGCGCTACGGCCGCGGGCGCGACGTGGCCGTCGGCCGGGCACGCCGCCACGTCGAGCAGGCGCGGGCCGAGCTGGCCGAGTACCTGGCCGGCGGCCGGACTTTCTTCAGCGTGCCCATCGATCTGAGCGGGATCGGCGAGTTCCAGGACCGGGTGCTGGCCAGGGCGCAGGAGATTCCCTACGGGGAGGTGACGTCGTACGCGGAGATCGCCCGGCGCATCGGCCATCCGCGGGCCTCACGCGCGGTCGGCAACGCGCTCGGCGCCAATCCGGTGCCGGTGCTGGTCCCCTGTCACCGCGTGATCCGCGGCGATGGCACCTGGGGCCACTATGCCTTCGGTCCCGCGTTCAAGACACGCCTGCTGACGCTGGAGCGCGGCACCCCGCTGCTGGTCGGCTGCGCCAGCACGCGCATCGTCTGCCGGCGTGGCTGCGCCCACGAGCGGCGCATCGCCGAGCACGGGCGCGTGGTCTTCGCCTCGGTGGCCGACGCGGTGAGCGTGGGCTACCGCCCCTGCAAGGTGTGTCGCCCGCGCGACCGGGCGGCGTGAGCGCCGTGATACGCTCGGCTCCATGATCCGCCTGGGCGCCCTCGTCCTGGCGGCGGCCCTGCTGACCCCGGCGGCGGCCGCCGCCCAGTACCCGATCTTCGACGCGCACATCCACTACAGCCGTCCCGACTGGGACGCCTACACGCCCGAGCGCATCCTGTCGATCCTCGCCCGGTCCGGGGTCCGCCGAGCGCTCGTGTCGAGCACGCCCGACGACGGCACGCTCAAGCTCTACGAGAAGTCGCCGGCCGGCATCGTGCCGTCGCTGCGGCCGTATCGGACACGCGAGGACATGAGCACGTGGCCCCGCGATGCCGCCGTGGCGGCCTACGTCGAGGAGCGGCTCAAGCGGGGCATCTACCGGGCGATCGGCGAATCCCACTTCGGCGTGAACGACGTCGGCGCGCCGACGGTCAGGCGGTTCGCCGAGCTGGCCGTCCAGCGCGGCATCTTCCTCTGGTGTCACATCGACGACGCCACCGTGGAAGCGATGCTCCGGACGTACCCGGGCGCGAAGATCCTGTGGGCGCACGCCGGGATGTCGGCCTCCGCCCAGCGCGTCGGCGAGCTGGTCGACCGCTATCCGATGCTCTGGGTCGAGCTGGCGCTCCGCGGCGACGTGGCGCCGGGCGGCACGCTCGACGCGGCCTGGCGCGCCCTCTTCCTGCGCCATCCCGATCGCTTCCTGGTCGGCACCGACACCTGGATCACGTCGCGCTGGGAGAGCGTCCGCGACGGTCACGAGGCGGTGCAGCGATGGCTGCAGCAGCTCCCCCGCGAGGCGGCCGAGCAGATCGCCTGGAAGAACGGCGAGCGCCTCTTTCCCCCGCCCTGATCGGCTCGGTGAGCGCGCCCGTCCTGGTCGTGCCCGGCTGGGGGGATTCCGGCCCGGGCCACTGGCAGACCTTGTGGGAGCAGACCCATCCTGGACTGCGACGCGTCGTCCAGCGCGACTGGCAATATCCGGTCCGGACCGAGTGGGTACAGACGCTCGAGCGCGACATCCGCGCAGCCGGCCAGCCGGTGGTCGTGGTCGCGCACAGCCTCGGGTGCATCGCCGTCGCACACTGCGCGCAGGGAGGTCCGCTGCCGGTCCGCAGCGCGCTGCTGGTGGTGCCGCCCGATGTCGAGCACCCGGACTTTCCCCCGGTGACCGAGGGTTTTGCGCCGATTCCCCGCGCGCGGCTGGCCTTCCCCAGCGTGGTGGTCGCCAGCCGCAACGATCCCTTCATCGACTTCGAGCGCAGCCGCGCGCTCGCCGAGGCCTGGGGCAGCCGGTTCGTCGATGCCGGCCGCAGCGGGCACCTGAATGCCGACGCCGGCTTCGGCCCCTGGCCGCTGGGTGAAGCGCTACTGGCCGAGCTGCTGCGCTGATGCGGCCAGCAGGCGGCGATCGGAGTCGTAACGCAGACGCGCCTGCGCCTCGTCGTGATCCGCCCACAGGACCTCGTCGACCTCGTGGTCGTGCTCGCCGACCTTGGCCAGCGGCCGCATCAGGTACCAGCGCACCGTCTTGCGGATCCGGCGGCCGCCTCGCTGGAACCAGTACGTCACCGACGTGAGCTCGCGGACGAGCTCGCACCGGTAGCCGGTCTCCTCCTGGACCTCGCGGAGGGCGGCGTCCACGCTCGTCTCCCCTGGATTGAGCGCGCCCTTCGGCAGCGTCCACACCGGCTGATTGCGGAGGTCGCGGGCCCGGATGAGCAGCACGCGCCCCGCCTCGTCGAACACCAGCCCGCCCGCCGAGAACTCCAGCCGTGGGCTCGCGCGACGGTCCGACATGGGCCCATGATACCCGCACCCTCTTCGGGGATCGCGCGATGCGGACGTCAGCGCGCCGCGGTCAGCAACGGGGCCAGGCGAGCCTCGATCGCCGCGCGCGGCTGGACGCCCACCAGACGGTCCACGAGGCGTCCGCGATCGAAGAACAGCAGGGCCGGGATGCCGCGAACGTCGAGGTGCGCGGCCGTGGCCGGATTGGAATCGACGTCGAGCTTGGCGACGACCACCCGGCCGGCGTAGCCCCGGGCCACCTCGTCGATCGTCGGCGCCAGCATGTGGCAGGGCCCGCACCACTCCGCCCAGCAGTCGAGCAGCACCGGCGTCGTCGCCTTCAGCACGACGCGCTCGAAGCTGGCGTCGGTCACCGCGACGGGGGCCGCCGACGTGGCCAGCGGCGCCCGGCACTTCCCGCACCGTGCCGGGGCGCCGGCCCGAGCGTCCGGTACGCGGTTGACGGCGCCGCACGCGGCGCAGCGGATCTCGGCCATCGCGCCAGTTTCCTCGAGTGCAGTCTACTCTCTGCTAAGGTGAGCGGGACTCCGATGGACGATCTGCTCGCGCACTTCCCCGTCGGCGCCAGGCCCCGGCCGGAGCAGACCCGGCTCCTGACGGCCCTGGCCGACGCGCTCGCCGAGCTCGAGGACGAACCGAGAGGGCCGCGAGTGCTGCTGATCGAGGCGCCGCCCGGCGTGGGCAAGAGCCACGTGGCCATGACGCTGGCCCGCTGGAGCGGCGACGCCTACCTGCTGACGTCGCAGAAGCTGCTCCAGGACCAGTACGAGCGCGAGTTCGGCGCCGACCTGGCCCTGGTGAAGGGCCGCGACAACTACGTGTGCGAGCGGTATCACGGCGCCCCGGTGCCGACCTCGCGCGGCATGTGCCGGCGGCCGGGCAGCCCGGTCTGCGCCTGTCCCTACCAGCGCGCGAAGCAGGCCGCGCTCAACGCGTCGATCTTCTGTACCAACATCGCCTACTTCACGACCTTGCGGCACTGGCACGCCGAGCAGCTCCGCCGCCGTCGCCTGCTGATCGTGGACGAGGCCCACAATCTCGAGAGCCAGCTCGTCGGCGTCTTCACCGTGCGCTTCTCGCACGACGAGATGCGCGACTGGTTCGACGGCCCGCTGCCGCGTCTGCCCCTGGCCGAGGACTACCGGGCGCTCCTGGCCGGGCACGTCGAGCCGCTGCGGGCGCGGCGCGCCGAGCTCGACCGGCGCCTGGCGGCCCTGCGCCCGCCCGGGCAGCCGGCGGAGCTCTTCCTCGAGATGTCGCCCACGCGCGAGGAGCAGGAGCTGCTCGACCGGCGCGAGCAGCTCGAGGACGCCCTGGCCCGGGCGACCTTCTTTCTCGACGCCGACGACCGCGAGTGGATCGTGCGCTACCCCGACCGCCCGGCCGCCGAGCTGGCGCTGGTGCCGCTCACGGTGGCCGGCATGGCGCGCGAGCTGTTCAGCGAGTGCGCCGAGGTCACCGTGCTGTCGTCGGCGTACCTCGGCCACCGGGCGGTGCTGGCCGAGTACTTCGGGCTGGACGAGGGCGACGTCCGCGTCTTCGCGACGTCCTCGCCGTTCGCCCTGGAGCAGCGGAGGATCGTCTACCGTCCGGTCGGCGCGCTCTCGCAGGTCACCCGGGCGCGACTGGAGCCGGCGCTGTTTGCCGAGGTGGCGACCATCCTCGCCGCCCATCCGGACGACAAGGGCCTCGTCCACGTGCCCTCCTACGAAGCCGGGCGTCGACTCGTCGACGCCCTGGCGACACGGGCGCCGCGCGAGTCGCGGCGCCTGCTCTGGATCGACTCCGCCGACGGCAAGACCGCCGCGCTCCAGCTGCATCGAGCCTCCGCGCGACCGACCGTGCTGGTGTCGCCATCCCTGCGCGAGGGCGTGGACCTGCCCGACGACTTCCTGCGCTTCCAGGTGCTGACGAAGCTACCCTATCCGGATCTGGGCGACCCGTGGACGGCGGCCCGCCGCGCGCGCGACCCGCGCTGGTACGCGGTGGAGACGGCCAAGGCGCTCCTGCAGGCGTACGGCCGGTCGTGCCGACACGCGGACGACTTCGGGGTGACCTACGTGCTGGACGGACAGTTCGCCCGGTTCCTGCAGCACTACCGGGTCCTGCTGCCGGAGTGGTTCCTGGACGCCGCCGAGCCGGCGTTGCGGGCGGCGACGAGGGCGGAGCACCTCGCCGACTGAGTCGCCGGCGGCCTTCCTCAGCCTCGTGCCGCGGCCGCCGCCGAGCGCCCCGCGATGCGGCCGAAGACCGCGCCGGCCATCAGGCCCGCTCCGCCGGGGTAGTTGTGATAGAAGAGCCCGCCGACCAGCTCGCCGGCCGCGAAGAGTCCGGGAATCACGCGCTGCTCGCAGTCGATGACCCGCGCGGACTCGTCGATCTTGAGCCCGCCGAACGTGAACGTGATGCCGGTGGTGACGGCGTAGCCCACGAACGGGGGCGAGTCCAGCGGCTGAGCCCAGTTGGACTTGGGCACGGCCAGGCCGCGAGTGGCCCGGCCGTCCTTCACGGCAGGATTGAAGGGCACGTCCTTCATGACCGCCGCGTTGAACTCGGTGACGGTCTTCACGAAGCCGGCGACGTCGATCTCGAGCTTGCGAGCGAGGCCGTCCAGCGTCGCGTCCTCGGCCCGGGTGACCTCGCGGATGCGGTACTCCTCGCGGAGCAGGTCGAGCACCTTCTGGTCGAAGATCTGGAACGCGGTGCGCCGTGGCTGCCCGATAACCGCGCGCCCGTACTTCACGTAGGTGTAGTTGCGGAAGTCGGCGCCCTCGTCGACGAACCGTTCGCCGCGGAGGTTGACGATGAGACCGAGCGGGTAGGAGTGCTTCTGGAAGTTGTCGCCGACCTTGCGGTCGCCGTGCCAGGGGGCATTGAGATCCCACTGCACGGAGTGGCACCCGCTCCAGTGCCCCCAGGGCAGGGCCCCGACCTCCAGCGCCATGCGGATGCCGTCGCCGGTGTTGTAGGGCGTGCCGCGGACGCGCGCCAGCTCCCAGTTGGGGCCGAGGTAACGCGTGCGCATCTCGGGATTCGCCTCGAACCCTCCCGACGCCAGCACCACCGCGCCGGCCGTGATGGTCTCGGTGCCCGCGGGCGTGCGGACGAGCAGGCCGGTGACGTGGCCGCGGTCGTCGGTCAGCAGCCGGGTCGCCTTGGTCTCGAAGCGCACGTCGATACCGGCCTTGGCCGCGGAGCCATACTCCATGTCGATCAGGCCGGGTCCGCCGCCCACCGCCTCGAGCACCAGCCCGCCCCAGAAGCGGAACTTCCCGCCGACCTTGTACGCCTGGCGGCCGAACATCGGGATCCAGCGGACACCGCGGTCCTTCATCCAGCGCACGGTGTTCTGCGACTCCCGGACCACCAGCAGGGCCAGGTCGGGGTCGGCACAGTCCTCGGTCACGCGCATCAAGTCATCGTAGAAACTGTCCTCGGTGTAGGGATCGACCTCCATCTGCGCGGCTTCCTGGTCCGACAGGTCCCCGATGAGGCTGCGCAGCTCGTCGAAGCTCTTGAACGCGAAGCGAAACCCGCCGGCGGTGAAGAACCCGTTGCCGCCCCGCCACGCTTCCGGGGCCTTCTCCACCACGAGGACCCGGGCGCCGGCCTCGCGAGCGGACAGGGCCGCGCACATCGCCGCGTTTCCGCCGCCCACAACCACGACGTCGTAAGCCGTTGCCACGCGCATGGACCTCCTGGGGAGACGCTCGGTGGCCGTACGTTAGGGTGAGGGTCGCGGGGTGTCAAGCGTCCGGCGGAGCATCGCGATCAGCACCTCGCGGCTCTGCTCGGCGGTCCGGACCTCGCGCGGGAAGGCGATGCGCACGCTCGACAGCCGGTCGCCCTGCCGCAGGCGCAGCGTGAAGCCGAGCCGGTCGACGGTCACCATGGTGGCCTCGTCCGCTGTCTCGCCGGCGTAGTGGCGGGCGTACGCGATCAACGCGTCGGCGTGGTCTCGGTTCATGTGCTCGACGATCCCCGTCGCCGCCTCGGCGAGCGGATCGGGACTGGCCGCCTGGTAGTCGGCGGGCGTCACCCAGTCCATCGCCGCGAACCCTCCCACGAAGTACACGTCGACCGGCTCGAGGCGCCAGAACGCGAAATCGTCGAAGTCCACCCAGTAGCCGGCGCGGGGATGGCGCGCCAGGTACGCCGCCCGCGCGTCGCGTCCCTCGACGGGATCGAGCGCGTGGCCGTCGCCCATCAGCGTGAGCCGTCCGGCCGCCAGCGGGTCGCCGCTGCAGTCCGGCTGCGTGACCAGCAGGCTGGCCCGGCGGTCGGCCGCCAGGTTCTGCGTGTGCATCGCCATGGCGCTGATGAGGAACAAGGGACGACCGTCCACGTCGAGGGCGTACGGCATGACCGACGCGAACGGATGCCCGGCGTGACGGCGAGACACCGTCGCCAGCATCCCGGTCCGGCCGAGGTACGCGAGAGTCCGGGCCCGCTCGGCGAACGTCGGCTCGGGGACGGCAGGCGCCTCCGGCGCGCGCGGTGGACCGGCGTGACGGCTCATGCCGAGGAGGCTACACCCGTCGGCGCTATTCCCGGGTCGCGGTGAAGGGACAGATTTGGCTGTAGGCGCAGTAACGGCACGCCTGGCGCGAGGGTGTGGCGTCGAAGCGACGCGCGCGGATCCCCGCGGCGGCCGTCACGACCGCGGCCCGCGCCTCGTCGAGGTCGGCCTCGGTCGGCCGGCGCCGACCCGCCAGATTCGTCTCGATGAAACGCAGCTCCACCCACTCCGGCAACCGCCCGGTCATCTCGCGCCAGGCCAGGGCATACAGCTTGAGCTGCAGGTTCTCGTCCACGCGACGGTCGGCGTCCTTCTGCCGGGTCACCTCGCTCGTCTTGTAGTCGACGATGGTGGCGCCGAGCAGGTCCTCGTCGACCCGGTCGAAGCGGCCGCGGACGCGGTTGTTGGCGATGCTGAAGGCGAAGTCCTTCTCGACCCACGTCGGCCTGACGCCCTCGGCCTCCTCCTGGTGCCAGAAGCGCGCGAGCGCCTCGCGGCCGGCCGCCTTGCGCGCCTCCTGGTGCTCCCAGGTGAGGAACCCCTGGTTGAGCCACTTGCGGTCGTACTCGGCGAGCAGGTCCTCGAGGGAGGTGTAGTTCCCCTCCACCCGCCGCCGGAGATAGAACTCCACCACGGCGTGGATGGTGCTGCCGTAGACCACTGTGTGATGGCGCAGGATCGGCACCCGGAGCTGGTGCACGTAACGGTACTTCAGCGGACAGGTCTGGTAGTCGTCCACCTGCTTGTGGCTCAGCACCAGCTCCTCGGACTCCGCCATGGGCGGCACGCTCGCCGTGTCCGGCTCGGCCGGCGGCGCGAATCGCTCGAGCTCCTCGACCGGCGCGCCCCGGAAGGGCCGGGCCGCGTCCTTGGGCAGGTCGAGCGCCTCCAGGACGAACTGGCTCACCTTGCGCTCGCGCGTCCCGCCGTAATCCCGGGCGCTCGTGAAGAACAGCTCCCGGCGGGCCCGCGTCATGCCGACGTAAAAGAGTCGGCGCTCCTCCTGGATGTGGAAGTCGCCGGGCGGCACCGCGTCCCGGATCAGCTCCACCGGCAGCTCGAGGGGATCGCGCCGCTTCTGGACGGGAAACTTGCCCTGGACGAGGTTGACGAGGAACACGACCGGGAACTCGAGGCCCTTGGCCTTGTGGACGGTGAGGACCCGCACCGCCGGCGTCTCGACATCGGCCTCGGTCACCGCCGGGTCCTCGCCGGCGTCAATGAGCGCGTCGAGGTGCTTGACGAGCTCGCGCACGTGGTCGTAGCGGAGTGTCCGGGACGCGTCCTGGATCCGCCGGAAGAACTTGGAGATGTTCTGCACCTCCGCCTCGTCGCGCGCCGTCGCCGCCTTCGACATGCGGGCCAGCCAGCCGGAGTCGACGAGGAACTGATAGAGCAGCTCCCCCGTCGGCATCTCCCGCCCCAGCTCCATGTACCGAACGAGGTCGGCGACCAGATGGCGGATCGACAGCCGCGCCTCCTCCTCGAGCTCGGCCTCCAGCTCGGGGATCGTCTCGACGCTGCGGAGCACGTCGAAGAGCCAGCGATGCTTGCGATCGGCGTGGGTGGCGCACCGGGTGAGGTCGACGATCGGCACCTGGTAGAGGTCCGACGAGGCCAGGTAGTGGACGCTGACCGAGTCGTCGGGATGGGCGACCGCGCGCAGGAAGGCCAGCAGTAGCCGCACCTCGGGCCGGCCGTACAGGCCGGCGTTGCCCGAGAAGGTCCACGGGATGCCGCGGAGGTTGAACGAGCGCAGGAACTGGTCGGCGTCCCCGTTGGAGCGCACCAGCACGGCGACGTCGGAGAGCTGCCAGGCGCCCTGCTCGACCCGGTCGCGGACCGTCTGCGCCACCGCATCGGCTTCCTGCGTCGCCGTCTCGTAGTGCCAGTGCCTCGGCTCGGGCCCGGGGGGCTCCCGGACGGCGACGAGACGCTTGTCGATCCCGCTGCGGACCTCGAGCCGGTCGGGATTGTTGTGCACGATCAGGCGGTAGGCGGCGTCGAGCACCGCCTGGTGGGAGCGGAAGTTCTGGGTGAGGACGATCTGCTTGGCGCCCGCGTAGTGGTCGAGGAACCCGACGACGTTGGAGATGGCCGCGCCGCGCCACTTGTAGATGGACTGGTCGTCGTCGGCCACCACGGCCACGTTGCCGTGGCGCGCGGCCAGCAGCTTGACCAGCGCGAACTGCGCGTGGTTGGTGTCCTGGAACTCGTCGACGAGGATGTACTTGAACCGCCGCTGGTAGACGTTCAGCACGTGCGGTCGCGTGCGGAGCAGGCGGAGCGCGAGCACGATCTGATCGCCGAAGTCGATCCGGTCGGCGCGGCCCATGAGGGCCTGGTAGGCCGCGTAGGTCGCCGCCAGCTCCACGTGCTGCTCGGCCCGATCGCGCGCCTCGGCGTCGTCGGGCGCGGCGGCGGCCGCCGCCCGCAGCACCTCGGCGCAGCGCACGTAGTCCTCCGGCGCGATGTCGTCGTCCTTGCAGCGGCTGACCAGGGTGATGATCGCCTGCAGGTGGCGGGTCGGGTCGCCGAGCGGGCGATAGCGCGCGAGCGGCAGCTCGAAGAGGCGGTCGCCCAGGAAGATCACCTGCTCGGCGCGGCTGAGGACGCTGAAGTCGTTCTTCAGGCCGATCTCCAGCGAGTGGCCCCGCAGCAGGCTGTCGCCGAAGGCGTGAAAGGTGGCGATCTCGACGTCGGCGTAGCCGTAGGGCACGAGCTGGTCGACCCGCTCCTCCATCTCGGCGGCGGCCTTGTCGGTGAACGTGAGCGCGAGGATCTCCTCGGGACGCACGCGACGCTGGGCGATCAGCCAGGCGATGCGGCGGGTAATGACGGTGGTCTTGCCGGTGCCGGCCCCCGCCACGATGAGCAGCGGCCCCGCATCGTGAGTGACGGCATCCCGCTGGGCCTGGTTGAGTCCATCGAGGATGCGGTCGCCCGCCATGTGAATCGACTATATCAGCAGGACGCGCCGGGTGATCACCTCCGGATGTCCGAGCCCCCCGCGAGCAGGTCGCCGACGTCACGCGCGTCGATGCGCGCGACGTCGCCCCACGTCGAGCACTTGAGCGCCGCGACGGCCGCCCCGGCGTCCACCGCCTCCTGCGGCCCTCGACCCTGCAGGGTCGCCCACAGGAAGCCGGCGACGTAGGCGTCGCCGGCCCCGACCGGGTCGACCGCCTGAACGGCATGGGTGCGCGTGGGTCGCCACAGGCGGTCGCTGGCGAGCGCGACCGAGCCCTCCGCCCCCTGCAGGAGCGCGATCGTGGCCCTGGGGGCCAGACGCGACAGCGCCTCGACGATCGCATCGCCGGGGCCCGTGAGACCGAGCACCGTGCGGGCCTCCGCCTCGCCCATGAAGATGTGGCGCGCCGCCGGCAGCACGACGTCGATAAAGGCGCGCGCCTCGGCCGGCGTCCAGAGCGCGGCCCGGTAGTTTAGGTCGAACGAGATGGCGGCCGCTTCGCCGAGCGCGCGCTCCACCACCCGCCGTGGGCCCGGCCCCAGGGCGGGGGTGATGCCGGTCAGGTGCACCAGACGCGCCCGCCGCACCGGCTCCCAGTCGATCGCCTCCGGCACGAGCCGGGCGAAGGCCGAGTCGCGCCGGTCGTACAGCACCCGGATGGGCCTCGGCGGCGCGCCGAACTCCAGGAAGTAGACGCCGACCCTGGCGTCGTCGACGGTGCGCACGTGCGCGCAGTCGACGCCGTGGCCGGTCAGCTCCCGGCGAATCCGGTCTCCCCAGGGGTTGGCTGGCACCGCCGAGATCCAGGCGGTCCGCAGGCCCAGGCGCGCGCAGGCGGCCGCGACGTTGGCCTCGGCCCCGCCGACCTGCACGTCGAGGTGGCGTGCCGTCTCGATCCGCTCGGGCGACGGGATGGACAGCCGCAGCATGACCTCGCCGATGGCGACGAGGTCGTGCATCTAGGCGAGACGGATCGTGAGCGACGTGCCGAGGATCATCGACCCCGTGATGAGGGTCGGCCGCCGGTCGTCGCCGAACACGATGCGGGCGGGCCGGTTCTCGCGCGCCCACGACGAGAACCGCGTGAGGTCGAGGAGGGCGGCCGGCTTGCGGGTCTCCGGGTCGGGCTCGATCCGCAGCTCCAGCGGGACCAGCTCGGCCCGGTAGGCGTGCGCGACGTCGTCCGGCCCTTCGTTGTCGGCCCGCCGGCGCCGCACGATGAGCGTCTGCAGCCGGCCATCGGGCCGGGGAGTCCACGAGCCCTCCCGGAAGTTCAGCAACGCGCTGATCGCGTCGTCGATGGCCTCGCCGGCCGGCATCGTCAGCACGTCGTCGACCACGCGCAGGCGCCGCATCAAGAAGGTCTCGGCCCGGGCGTGGTACTCGACGACGCCCCGCTGGTAGTCGTAGGCGACTCTCGATCGGGATTCTCGTCCCCGGACCTGGAACCAGGCCTCGCTCCGGACAGGCGCCCATCGACCGTCCCGCACAACGCCGCTGGACTGGATACGGTTGGCGATGCCGTCCCCTCGCCCGTCGATCCGGACCTCGTAGCGCCCGGCCGCCCGGTCGACGCTCTCGCGGACCTCCCCGTCCAGGCGGAACGTCAACATCTGATAGAGGATGCCCACTTCGGCGGCAAACGCTGCCTTGTGGGTGGCGGGCTCCGCCACCGCACGGGTGGGGGACACGAGCAGCCCGGCCACGGCCAGTGTCAAGAAATCTCGACGGTTAAAGGGTTTTATGGACATGGCCGCTGTGTCAGCCTATTCTACTGCGCCACGGGGGGGCGGAATTTTGTGCCGGGACGGCGCCTGCTATCGTATTCCAGGGTGCCCGAAACCGGCCCCGACTCCGCAAAGGGGCTGCCGGAGATGAAGCGACGCGCGGTGATCACCGGTCTGGGGATCGTTTCGCCGATCGGCGTCGGGGTCGAGCGGTTCTGGGCTTCGGCCCGCGCCGGCCGCTCGGGCATCGCCAATCCCACCCTCTTCGACGCCTCCAAGCTTCCTCCCGAGTGCCAGATCGTCGGCGAGGTCACCGACTTCAACGTCAAGGAGTGGCTCCCGGGCGCCGCCGGCCGCATGGCCGGCCGCTTCAGCCAGTTCGCCGTCGCCGCCGCCAAGATGGCCCGCGACGACGCCAAACTCGACTCCGCCCAAATCCCCTCGGAGCGGATC